>OGNQ01000004.1_pt1 | contig 181455 bp, 132 predicted proteins | sample 1573481 | NCBI WGS metagenome assembly OGNQ01 (sample SAMEA2581920, study PRJEB24529) | metagenome | biome: Human gut stool | place: China | collected 2011 | reverse complement strand
ATTCTGTGGGAGAACAGCGCACCCTAAGTATCTGTGTAAATCTGTGAAATCCGTGGGAGGACATCTCAGTAGGAGGTTCTGTGAATTCTGTGAATTCTGTGGGAGAACAGCGCACCCTAAGTATCTGTGTAAATCTGTGAAATCCGTGGGAGGACATCTCAGTAGGAGGTTCTGTGAATTCGGCGTATTCTGTGGGAGAATATCACATAGCAGGTGGCGTGGGTATGGCAAGATGCCATACCCTCCTAAGGAGAAATCCGTGGGAGGTCACCTCTGCAGGAGGTTCTGTGAATTCGGCGTATTCCGTGGGGGAATATCCCATAGCAGGCGGCGTGGGTATGGCAAGATGCCATACCCTCCTAAGAAGGAATCTGTGGGAGGACACATAATAAAACTTTGAATAGAATATGATAATATTAGTGATTTCGATAATTGTGCTCGGCATCATCGCCGCACTGATCGCCAAGCTGAGCAAGCACGACGGCGAGGAGAAGATAACCGTGGTGGAGACATGCGCCACATGCAACGGCACTAACGACAAGTGTGAGCAGGACTGCATGATGGAAGCTGCCACGAAGGACATCGTCTACTACGACGACGAGGAGCTCGACGCGTTCAGCGGACGACCGTCGGACAGCTACACCGACGAGGAGGTGGAGCAGTTCAGCGAGGTGCTCTACACCATGCGCCACGAGGAGATAGCCGACTGGTGCCGCAGTCTGACACTGCGCGGCATCAACCTGCCCGACCAGATAAAGGACGAAACATTCATGCTTCGGGAGGGCTAAGGCAATAAAACGCCACAAACAGAGTTATTTATACGTGAGACTATTTAAGACAAGACATATTATCCCCATCCTTCTCGCAGCTGTATTGGTGGTTGCGACAGGATGCTCTACGCAGAAAAACACTGCGCGCACACGCTGGTGGCACTCGTTCAAGGCGCGTTATAACACTTATTATAACGGCTCATTAGCGTATATCGATGCTTCATTAGAGAAGGAGGAAGGCAACAAGGACAACTTCACCGAGCTTATTCCGCTCTACACCGTGAGCAACAAGAACAGCCGAGAGATAGGCAAGTCGAACTACGACCGCGCCATCGAGAAGTGTCAGAAGACCATCAAGCTGCACAGCATAAAGCGCCGACCGCAATGGACAAAGCAGCGCAAGAAGACGGCGAAGGACTTGGAATGGCTCTCGCGCCGCGAGTACAACCCGTTCCTTTGGAAGGCGTGGTTGCTCATGGGACGCTCGCAGTTCTACAAGGGAGCGTTCGACGAGGCAGCTGCCACGTTCAACTACATGAGCCGACTGTACCAGACGCAGCCAGCCATCTACGCCAAGTCGAGAGCGTGGCTCGCCAAGTGCTACATCGAGGAGGGTTGGCTCTACGATGCCGAGGACGTGATACGCAATATGCAGCGCGACTCCATCCACTGGTCGGCACGCAAGGAGTGGGACTACACCTACGCCGACTACTACATACACACGGGCGAATACGAGAAGGCCATTCCGCACCTGCGCAACGTGATAAAGCACGAGATGCGACGCAAGCAGCGCGCACGCGAGTGGTTCCTCATGGGACAGATGCAGGCAGCGTTGGGCAACAACGTGGAGGCGATGAAGGCGTTCAAGCACGTGACGAAGCTCAACCCACCCTACGAGCTGGAGTTCAACGCACGCATCTGCATGACGGAGGTGATGTCCGTGAGTCAGTCGAAGAAGATGATTGGCAGGTTGAAGCGTATGGCACGCTCGGACAAGAACAAGGAATATCTCGACCAGGTGTACTACGCCATCGGCAACATATACCTCGCACAGAGCGACACCGCACAAGCCATCAACGCCTACGAGCGCGGAGCGGCTAAAGCCACGCGCTCGGGCATAGAGAAGGGCGTGCTGCTGCTGAAGCTGGGCGACATCTACTGGGACAAGGAACGCTACAACGACGCGCAACGCTGCTACGGTCAAGCCATCGGTATGCTCGACAAGGAGCGCAAGGACTACGAGGAGCTGTCGAACCGCTCGAAGATTCTGGACGACCTCGTGCCATACACCGACGCCATACACCTGCAGGACTCACTGCAGTCGCTCGCCAAGATGAGCGAGAGCGACCGCAACGCTGCCATCGACCGCACCATCGAGGCACTGAAGAAGAAGGAGAAGGAGGAACGCCGACTGCAGGCTGAGCAGGACGCGCAGAACCAGATGAACGGCGGCAACGACATGGCGCAGAACAACCAGTTCGGCAACAACACGACGATGCAGAACCAGCAAAACCAGCAGAACCAGCGCAACGCGCAGTGGTACTTCTACAACCAGATGGCGGTGAGCCAGGGTAAGGCGGCGTTCCAGAAGCAATGGGGCAAGCGCGAGAATGTGGACGACTGGCAGCGCGTGAACAAGACGGTGGTGGCGTTCCAGACCGACGAGCAGGAACTCACCGAGGAGCAGCAGGACTCCATAGCGCAGGCAGAAGCAATAGCCGACTCGCTCGCACTCATCGCTGACAGCGTACAGAACGACCCACACAAGCGCGAGTACTACATGGCGCAGATACCGTTCACGGAGGAGCAGATAGCGGTGAGCAACGGCATCATCGCCGAAGGACTCTACAACTCGGGCGTCATCTTCAAGGACAAGCTCGACAACCTACCGCGAAGCGAGAAGCAGTTCATGCGACTCATCGGCGGCGACTATCCCAACTTTGAGAAGAAGGCGGAGGCTTACTATCACCTCTACCTATTGTATATGCGCAAGGGCGACCGACAGACCGCCGACTCGTACGTGGCACGACTCAAGCAGGAGTACCCCGAGAGCGAGTGGACAACACTGCTCACCGACCCCAACTTCGTGGAGAACGCGCGCCTCGGCGTGCATCTCGAAGACTCGCTGTACGCCGCTACCTACGATGCGTTCAAGGCTGCGCGCTACAAGGAGGTGCGCGGCAATGTCGGCGTGTCCGAACAGCGGTTCCCGCTGGGTGCCAACCGCGACAAGTTCCTCTTCATCGGCGGACTCGGCAAGCTGAACGATGGCGACTACGAGGGCTGCATCGACGACCTGAACACGGTGGTGAAGAAATATCCGCAAAGCCCCATAGCCGTAATGGCAGGCATGATAGTGAAGGGCGTAAACGAGGGACGACAGCTGCAAGGCGGCAAGTTCGACCTCGAGAACATCTGGGAGCGACGCTCGCAGGTGCTCAACGAAAGCGACTCGACGGCGGTGCGCGAGTTCTCTAACGACCGCAACGCTGCGTTCATATACATGATAGTGTACAAGCCCGACTCGATAGATGCCAACCGTATGCTTTTCGAGCTGGCCCGCTACAACTTCACATCGTTCATGGTGCGCAACTTCGACATAGAGGTGGAGCAGGTGGACGGACTGAACCGTATGCTCGTGAAGGGTTTCCGCAACTACGACGAGGCACTGCAGTACGCACGCCAGCTGCAGAAGCAGAAGCAACTGATGAAGCTCGTGGGCAAGAGTCGACAGATAGTAATCAGCGACGTGAACCTGCCGCTGCTCGGCAAGCAGTTCAGCTATGCCGACTACGCCGAGTTCTACGAGAAGAACTTCGCTCCGCTTAAGATAGCAACGGAGGATCTGCTCGACATTCCGGAAGAACCCGTCGTTGAGCCAGACGAACAGAAGACGACAAAGCAGCGCGACGACTTCGAGGAGGAGCCTACGAACAACCAGAACACTACGAACACATTCTTCGACGAAGAGCCTCAACCTACGGAAGAGCCGTCGACTGAGGGTGGCGTGGTGAACATCGAGGAGGAACAACCTCAGGAGCCTGCCACCGAAACTGTGGTTAAGGAAGAACCGAAGCCGGAGGTCAAGGAAGAGTCTGCAACGACTGTCGTTGAAGAACCGAAGCCGGAGGTCGAGGAGGAGTCTGCAACGACTGTCGTAGAGGAACCGAAGCCGGAGGTTAAGGAGGAGCCCAAGCCGATAGTAAAGGAAGAACCCAAGCAGTTGGAGGACGACTTCTACTTCGGCGAAGACCCTCAGCCCAAGCAAGGCACGCCGAGCAAGAAGCAGAACAACAAGCAGACCGATAACTTCGACGATGATGAGTATTACGACCTCGACGGTTTTTAACAAAAAAAGAAAGAGCATTATGAGCAACGGATATTTACTGTGGGTAGACGACGAGATTGAACTCTTGCGCGCCCATATCATCTTCCTTCAGAGCAAAGGATACGAGGTGGTGACCGTGAGCAACGGAACAGATGCCATCGAAGAGTGCAAGCAGCACAAGTTCGACCTGGTGCTGCTCGACGAGATGATGCCCGGCATCAGCGGACTCGAAACGCTGCAACAGATAAAGGAACTGTCGCCTGCCACGCCCGTGGTGATGGTGACGAAGAGCGAGGAGGAGAACATCATGGATCAGGCTATCGGCTCGAAGATAGCCGACTATCTGATAAAGCCTGTGAACCCGAACCAGATTTTGCTCACGCTGAAGAAGAACATACACCGCAAGCAGATTGTGTCGGAGGTGACGCAGACGGGCTATCAGCAGAACTTCCAGGACATATCAATGCAGATAATGAACTGCAACACGATAGACGACTGGAAGGATGCGTACCGCCGACTGGTGCACTGGGAACTGGAGCTTAGCTCTACGGACAGCAAGATGACCGAGATGCTGCAGATGCAGAAGGAGGAAGCGAACAACGGCTTCGCCAAGTTCATAAAGAAGCACTACTTGTCGTGGGTGGCACCGGGCGTAACCGAACGCCCACTAATGAGCCCGGACATCTTCAAGCGCAAGGTATTCCCTGCGATAAACGGGGGCGAGAAGGTGTTCCTCATCGTCATCGACAACTTCCGCTACGACCAGTGGCGCGTGCTGTCGAAGGAGATTGGCAACATGTTCGACATAGAGGAGGACATGTACACCAGCATCCTGCCGACGGCTACGCAGTACGCACGCAATGCCATCTTCTCGGGCTTGATGCCCGAGCAGATTGAGAAGATGTTCCCCGAGCTGTGGGTGGACGAGGATGAAGACGAGGGCAAGAACCTCAACGAGGAACCGCTCATACGCACGCAGATAGAACGCTACCGCCGCCACGACTCGTTCTCGTATCACAAAGTAAACGACTCGACGGGTGCCGACAAACTGCTTGCACGCCTCAATGAGCTGACGAAGAACGACCTCAACGTCATCGTGGTCAACTTCATCGACATGCTCTCGCACGCAAGAACAGAGTCAAAAATGGTGCGCGAGCTTGCCAACAACGAGTCGGCTTACCGCTCGATAACGCTCTCGTGGTTCCGCCATTCGGTCATGGCAGACCTACTCAGCGCACTCTCGCAGATCGACTGCCGCATCATCATCACCACCGACCACGGCAGTATCCGTGCGTCGAAGCCGGTGAAGATAATCGGCGACCGCAACACGAACACCAACCTGCGCTACAAGCTGGGCAAGAACCTCAACTGCCAATCGAAGGAAGTGTTCGTCATCAAGAACCCACAGGAGGCGCAGCTGCCCGCACCAAACATCAGTACATCGTACATGTTCGCCACCGGCAGCACATTCTTCGCCTACCCCAACAACTACAACTACTACGTGTCGTACTACAAGGACACGTTCCAGCACGGAGGCATCTCGCTCGAAGAGATGCTCATACCGCTGATAACACTAAAGGGAAGAAAATAAAAAAAGCTGCAAGCAGCTTACTGTTATAATAGAAAAACGGAAAAACTATGGAAATAAAAATCAACTCTCTGGCAGACATCAACGAGGCTGCCAAAACATTTGTAGAGAATATGGGCGACGGCAAGGTGTTCGCATTCTACGGCAAGATGGGCGCAGGCAAGACTACTTTCGTGAAGGCTGTCTGCGAGTGTTTGGGCGTAGACGACGTTATCACTTCGCCCACTTTCGCCATCGTGAACGAATACACTTCCGCCACAACCGGCGACGCGATATACCACTTCGACTTCTACCGCATAAAGAAGCTCGAAGAGGTGTACGACATGGGCTACGAGGACTACTTCTACAGCGGTTCGCTGTGCTTCCTCGAGTGGCCGGAGCTGATAGAGGACCTGCTGCCTGAGGATGCTACGAAGGTTACTATCGAAGAGACTGCAGACGGTTCGCGCGTGGTGAAGTTCTAAACTATTTGAACGCGACACGGTAGGTGCAGCCGTTCTTCCAGTTGCTGCAGCCGTAAGCCGTCTTACCTTTTATGATTGTACCCTTGCCGCAAACGGGGCAAGTGGTGCCGATAATGCTGTCGTCTGCCGACGGCTCGCTTGTTGCGGGCTGCGGTGAGGCGACAGTTTTTTTTGTTGATGCAGTCGACGACGTTGCAGCAGACTTTGCTGCGGCTTTCTTCGGCGCAGCAGTCTTTTTCTTTTTTGCCTTCTTCAAGTCCTCGTCGGTAGTGATGGTGACACGGCGGTTGCTGTTGTCGCGCAGCACGTCGTACACAATCTCCGTCACCTGTTGCTTCAGCTCGTTGATGAAGTCGGCAGCCTCGTACTTCTTGTGCTCTATGTCGCGCAGCTTCTTCTCCCATATGCCGGTCAGCTCGCAACTCTTGAGCAGTTCCTCGTGGATGATATCAATCAGTTCGATACCGGTAGCCGTGGCGATGAGGTTCTTGCGCTCGCGGCGAATGTAGTGGCGCTTGAAGAGCGTCTCGATGATGCCGGCACGCGAAGACGGTCGTCCGATGCCGTTCTCCTTCAGCGCAGCACGCAGCGTCTCGTCGTCGACGAACTTGCCGGCGGTCTCCATGGCACGCAGCAGCGTAGCCTCGGTGTAGTACTTCGGCGGTGTGGTCCACTTCTCGGTGAGCGTAGGCGTGTGCGGTCCGCTCTCGCCCTTTACGAATGTGGGCAGAGTGCGCTCCTCGTCCTGCTTGTCGTCATCGTCTGACGACGGTTGTGAGTTGAGGGGTTGAGGGGTTGAGGGGTTGTTGGGGTGAGATGGTTGCTGGGCGTATATCGTGCGCCATCCTGGCTCTAATATCTCCTTTCCGCTCACCTTGAACTCCACATCCTCCACCTTGCCGAGCACGGTGGTGGTAGCGAACTTGCAGTCGGGATAGAACACGGCGATGAAGCGACGCGCAATGAGGTCGTAGACGTTGCGCTCCATGTCGCTGAGTGCAGACGCAGGCACACCGGTGGGAATGATAGCGTGGTGGTCGGTCACCTTAGATGTGTCGAAGACACGCTTCGACTTGGGCAACTTCTTGCCGGCAAGCGGCTGTATGTACTGCTCGTAACCGCGCATACCGGTGAGTATGCCGGCACACTTCGGGTAGATGTCGTCACTCAGGAACTGCGTATCGACACGCGGATAGGTGGTGAGCTTGCGCTCGTAGAGCGACTGTATGAGGTTGAGCGTTGTCTCGGCACTGTATGAGAACTTGCGGTTGCACTCCACCTGCAGCGAGGTGAGGTCGAAGAGGCGTGGAGGAGCCTCGTTGCCGTTCTTCTTCGACACGCCCGTCACCTCGAACGGCTTGTCGGCGATGGTGGCGAACGCCAGCTCGCCCTCCTCCTTCGTCGTAAACTTGCCCTTTGTGGCTGTGAAGAGTGTGTCGCGATAGATGGTGGAGAGCACCCAATAAGGCTCGGGCACGAACGAGTCGATCTCCTTCTGGCGGTTGACGATGAGCGCGAGCGTAGGTGTCTGCACACGACCGATGCTGAGCACCTGTCGGTTCTGTCCGTACTTGAGCGTGTAGAGGCGCGTAGCATTCATGCCCAAGAGCCAGTCTCCGATGGCACGGCTCAGTCCGGCAACGTACAGCGGCTGGTACTCGCTCTGATCCTTCAGCGAGTTGAAGCCCTCGCGGATAGCCTCGTCGGTCATCGACGATATCCAAAGACGCTTCACCGGGCACTTCGCCTGTGCCTTCTGCATCACCCAACGCTGTATCAGCTCACCCTCCTGGCCGGCGTCACCGCAGTTGACGATGCAGTCGGCAGACTGCATGAGACGTTCGATAACGCTGAACTGGCGCTTGATGCCGTCGTCGTCGATGAGCTTGATGCCGAAGCGCGGCGGTATCATCGGCAACGCCGAGAGACTCCAGTGCTTCCAATGCTCGGTGTAGTCGTTGGGCTCTTTCAGCGTGCAGAGGTGGCCGAAGGTCCACGTCACCTGGAAGCCATTGCCCTCCATGTATCCGTTGTGTGAGGTTGTGGCACCTAATATGCGGGCTATATCCTTGGCTACGCTTGGTTTCTCGGCTATGCAGACTATCATTTGTTTCTGTTTTTTAAATTAAATACGAAGTGCAAAGTTACTTAAAATTATTGAGTTTCGCACGCCAAGCTCCATATATCTTGCGCAACTACTCAGCGGATACAATCCGCCATATTTCCTCCGGAAGCACGCCCGAGGCGTTGCTTCCGAAAGAAATTTTGGTCTTTTAGCGTTTTTTACACTAATTAACACTTTTATGCCCATTTGCATCACTAATCTGAACTATTTAGACTAACTTTGCAACGTTTGCGTTATGCATACACACAAACAACAAAGACACATCAAACGCATACTTACAACAACGATAATATTTAGAGAGTGAGAGAGTAATTATAAATTAGTATTCATATAACCCCAAAATGAAGAATAATGAGTAACACAATACATAGCCCACACGAGAACAAACTATTGAAGATGTCAGTATTGCTTGGTGATATCATCATCATCAATCTATTGTACTGGCTGTTTTGTTGCGTTTTAAAATATGACACCAACATCGACGCAATGCGCCAAACGATGGTGGTAGGCTCTATCGTATATTTAGCTTGCACAATGGAGAATGGTGTCGTGCTGCATCACCGCAAGGTGAGCAACCACCAGATTATCATGCGTGTGATGCAGAACTTCTTCGTAGGTGCAATCGGTTGCATTCTCATGTTCGCCATCGGCGACTTCCAACACATGTCGTTATTCCGGATGATAGAGTTTTGGCTGACTGCATTCGTCGGTGTTTCTATCTTCCGCATCATAACACGTCATGTTGTTGCAGCATGGCGATGTATGCCGAAGCACGCCCATAACGTGGTGTTCGTAGGAAGCAACAGCAACGCGCGTAACATGTTTCGCCAGATGACCATACCAAACGACTTAGGCTTCAACGTGCTGGGCTACTTCGACCACCAACCCAACGAGAAATTTTCTGAGCTATGCACATATCTCGGCACACCGCAGGATATGCCGGAGGTGCTGAAGGAGCACAGCAACGTACACGAATTGTACTGCTGTCTGCCCTCACGCTTCAGCGAGGAAATCCTTGAAGTGATACGCTACTGCGAGCATCACTTCATCCACTTCTATTCGATGCCCAACGTCAGCAACTATCTACACCATCGTATGCACCTCAAAGTGCTGGGCGACGTACCTTACTTGAGTCTCTACAACGAGCCGCTGAGCCTCATCGAGAACTGCTTGATAAAGCGCACGTTCGACTTCGTGGTGTCGCTGACATTCCTCTGCACGCTCTTCCCCATCATACTCGCCGTTGTGGCTATCGTTACGAAGATAACAATGCCAGGACCGTTGTTCTTCCGACAGAAGCGCACCGGACTTAACGGCAAGGAGTTCTACTGCCTGAAGTTCCGCAGCATGAAGGTGAACAAGGATGCCGACACGCTGCAGGCCACAAAGAACGACCCGCGAAAGACGAAGTGGGGCAACATAATGCGCAAAACAAACATCGACGAGCTGCCACAGTTTATCAACGTACTGTTAGGACAGATGAGTATCGTGGGTCCACGCCCGCACATGGTGAAGCACACCGACGACTACTCGAAGCTCATCGACAACTACATGGTGCGCCACTACATCAAGCCAGGCATCACCGGTTGGAGCCAGGTGAACGGCTTCAGAGGCGAGACAAAATACCTATCGCAGATGGAGGGACGCGTGGCTGGCGACATCTGGTACTTGGAGCATTGGAGCGTATGGCTCGACATATATATAATGTATAAGACCGTGGCTAACGTCATCGTTGGCGACAAGCAGGCGTTTTAAGATATGAAAGGCACACCAAGCGGTGTGCCTTTTTTGTTGGCGTAACGAAATTGTAACAGTTTGGTAGTACGTGTGAATACAATTATATATAACTTTGCAAGCAGAACAAAGATATAGCAGTTATGAAACAAAACCAGAAAATCCTCGTTGTTGACGACGAGCAGGACTTGCTCGAAATCCTCAAGTTCAATCTCGAAACAGAAGGCTACGAGGTGCAGACCGCCACATCAGCCGAAGAGGCACAGACGCTCGACATAGCATCGTTCGACCTGCTGCTGCTCGACGTGATGATGGGCGGCATGTCGGGGTTCGCCCTCGCCCGACTGCTGAAGGACGACCCACAGACAGCCCGCGTGCCTATCATCTTCCTCACCGCCCGCGACACAGAGAACGACACCGTGACGGGATTCAACCTCGGTGCCGACGACTATATATCGAAGCCGTTCTCGCTGCGAGAGGTGATGGTGCGCGTGCGTGCCGTGCTGCGCCGCACAGCCACTGAGAACGAGGAGGAAGAGGCGCACCTCATCACATACCAAGGCATCATGATGAACCTCGACAAGAAGACCGTAGCCATCGACGGTGAGGAGATAGCATTCACGAAGACTGAGTTCGAACTGCTCCACCTGCTGCTCGACGAGCGCGGACGTGTGTTCTCGCGCCAGGAACTCATCGACCGCGTATGGCCGAAGGACGTGCTGGTGCTCGACCGCACCGTGGACGTGAACATCACACGCCTACGCAAGAAGATAGGCCGCTTCGCGAAGTGCATCGTCACGCGCCTCGGTTTCGGCTACTACTTCGACGCATAGGATGCCATACCCTCCTAAATTACTAATTATGAAAATATCTGTCGGCAAAAAACTATACCTCAGCATCCTCTCGGTGTTCCTTGTGTTCGCCGTGGCGTTCATCGTGTTCCAGCAGGAGCGCGAGAAACAGTTCAAGATTGACACGCTCAACCTGAAGCTGCAGGACTACAACTCGCGCATGGAGGAGTATATGCGCCTCTTCCCCGACTTCTCAGAGGAGGCGCTCGACCGCTATGTAGAAACTCACTACATACAGAACATACGCGTGACATTGATACGCGCCAACGGTGATGTACTCTACGACAGCAAGCTGAAGGACTACTCGCACATCAACAACCACTCCACACGCCCAGAGATAGCATCGGCACTGAAGTATGGTGCAGGTTCGACCGTCGACCGCAATAGCGAGACCGTACACGGCGACTTCTTCTACTCTGCCACCTACTTCCCCAAGCAGCAGCTCATCATACGCTCCGCCCTGCCCTACACGAGCGACCTCGCACGCTCGCTGCAAGCCGACCAGCACTACATCTGGTTTGCCATAGGAGCCATACTGCTGCTCACCATCATACTCTACCGCTTCATCAGCCGACTGAGCGACAACATCACGACGCTGCGCACGTTCGCCTCAAGAGCCGACCACAACGAGTCGCTCGAAACGGAAGACCTCGCCGTGTTCCCCAACGACGAGTTGGGCGAGATAGCCGAGCGCATCATCAAGATATACAAGCGATTGCAGACTACACGCCGCGAGCAGGACGTGCTGAAACGACAGCTCACGCAGAACATAGCACACGAACTGAAGACACCCGTGGCAAGCATACAGGGCTATCTGGAGACCATCCTCGAGAATCCGAACATCAACGATGCCACACGCGAGCAGTTTCTGCAGCGTAGCTACGCACAGAGCCAACGCCTCACCTCGCTGCTGCAAGACATCTCTACGCTCAACCGCATGGACGACGCACCGGAGATGATGAGCGAGGAGAACGTGAACATCTCGGACATCGTATCGAACATACAGAAGGAGACGGCACTGCAACTGCAGCAGAAGGAGATGAAGTTCTGCAACCGCTTGCAGCCGAACATCGTGGTGCGCGGCAGCACGAGTCTGCTCTACAGCGTGTTCCGCAACCTCACCGACAACGCCATCGCCTACGCCGGTGTGGGCACAACGATAACCATAGACGCAGAGCTAAGCTCCGACGAGCTGTTCGATGACCACCGCAAGTGGCACTTCACCTTCTCCGACAACGGCGTGGGCGTGCCATCGGAGCATCTGTCACGCATCTTCGAACGCTTCTACCGCGTGGACAAAGGACGCTCGCGCAAGATGGGCGGCACCGGACTCGGGCTCGCCATCGTGAAGAACGCCGTACTGTTGCACGGCGGAACAATCAGCGCACACAACAACGAGGAGGGAGGACTTAGATTCGAGTTCACACTCAGAGCTTAAACCATCCGCATCGACCGTTGCAGACATCTGCGTCGACCGTTGCAGACATCCGCGTCGACCGATGCGGATGCTCTGCCCTTTACCTACACACTCGAGAATATTCACAATCTATCTATCAAATAATCAAAATAACCATGCAAACATGCGCTCATTTTGCTAAAAAGTCGTAACTTTGCAGACAACAAAATGTTTTTCATCCAAAACAATATACAAGCAGTATGATTCTATTTTTCATGACTCCAAGCAAGAGCGTGATTGCTACAGCAGCAGATCACAAGCTCTCACAAGACGAGATCAATGAACTGTGTTGGCTTTACGGCGGTGCCACTCTCATCGAGGGTGAGACTGTCGAGGGCTTCTTTGTGGGTCCACGCCGCGAAATGATTACTCCATGGAGTACGAATGCCGTAGAGATAACTCAGAATATGAGCCTCCACGGCATTTCGCGTATTGAGGAGTACTTCCCCGTAAGCTCGAAAGATGCCGACCACGACCCTATGTTGCAGCGCATGTACGAGGGTCTCGACCAAGACATCTTCACAGTGAACCACGAGCCAGAACCAATCAAGCGCGTGGAGAACATAGAAGAATACAACGAGCAGGAGGGTCTGGCACTCTCAGCCGAGGAGATTGAGTATCTGCACAAGATAGAGAAAGAGCTGGGCCGCCCGTTGACAGACTCTGAAATCTTCGGTTTCGCACAGATCAACTCAGAACACTGCCGCCACAAGATTTTCGGCGGTACGTTCATCATCGACGGCAAGGAGATGGAGTCGTCGCTGTTCGCTATGATCAAGCAGACAACAAAGGAGAACCCCAACAAGATTCTCTCTGCATATAAAGACAATGTGGCTTTCGCGCAGGGTCCGGTTGTGGAGCAGTTCGCACCGCACGACCAGTCGACATCCGACTACTTCCAGGTGAAGGACATCGAGAGCGTTATCTCGCTGAAGGCAGAGACACACAACTTCCCGACTACCGTGGAGCCGTTCAACGGCGCAGCTACCGGTACGGGTGGCGAGATTCGCGACCGTATGGGTGGCGGTGTAGGCTCATGGCCTATCGCCGGAACAGCCGTGTACATGACAGCCTATCCGCGTCTTAAGGACGACGACAACCTCACACGCGACTGGGAGGACATCATGCCCGTACGCAAGTGGTTGTATCAGACACCGGAGCAGATTCTCATCAAGGCTTCTAACGGTGCGTCAGACTTCGGCAACAAGTTCGGCCAGCCGCTCATCACCGGTTCGGTGCTCACCTTCGAGCATCAGGAAGGCGCCGAGAAGTACGCTTACGACAAGGTAATCATGCTCGCCGGCGGCGTAGGCTACGGCACAAAGCGCGACTGCCTGAAGAAGGAACCGCAGAAGGGCAACAAGGTTGTCGTTGTTGGTGGCGACAACTATCGCATCGGCTTGGGCGGTGGTTCGGTATCTTCCGTTGACACAGGTCGCTACTCTAACGGAATCGAGCTGAACGCCGTGCAGCGTGCCAACCCGGAGATGCAGAAGCGTGCATACAACCTCGTTCGCGCTCTGTGCGAAGAGGATGTGAACCCGGTGGTTTCTATCCACGACCACGGCTCGGCTGGTCACCTCAACTGTCTCTCGGAGCTTGTAGAGGATTGCGGTGGCGAGATAGACATGAGCAAGCTGCCTATCGGCGACAAGACACTGTCTGCAAAGGAAATCATCGCCAACGAGAGCCAGGAACGCATGGGCTTGCTCATCGACGAGAAGCACATCGACCACGTACGTCGCATCGCAGAGCGCGAGCGTGCTCCGCTGTACGTAGTGGGCGAGACAACCGGCGACGCTCACTTCTCATTCAAGCAGGGCGACGGCGTGAAGCCTTTCGACCTCGACGTGGCTCAGATGTTCGGTCACTCGCCGAAGACCATCATGCGCGACGAGACCGTAGAGCGCCACTACCGCGACGCAGAATATACACACGAAGAGACATCGGAGAACGGCAAGGACGACGTTCTCGACAAATACGTAAGCCGCGTGCTGCAGCTTGAGGCTGTGGCTTGCAAGGACTGGTTGACAAACAAGGTGGACCGCTCCGTAACCGGCAAGATTGCACGCCAGCAGTGTCAGGGCGAGATTCAGCTGCCGCTCTCAGACTGCGGTGTTGTAGCACTCGACTACCGCGGAAAGAAGGGTATCGCTACGGCTCTAGGACACGCTCCGCAAGCTGGTCTGGCATCACCCGAGGCAGGTTCTGTACTCTCTGTAGCAGAGGCTCTGACCAACATCGTCTGGGCTCCGCTCGCTGACGGACTGAACAGCCTTTCGCTCTCTGCCAACTGGATGTGGCCGTGCCGCTCACAGAAGGGCGAGGACGCTCGTCTGTACAGCGCAGTGAAGGCTCTCAGCGAGTTCTGCTTGGCTCTGAAGGTGAACGTTCCGACTGGTAAGGACTCACTCTCACTCACACAGCAGTATCCGAACGGCGAGAAGATCATCGCTCCGGGCACAGTAATCGTGAGCGCAGGCGGCGAGGTATCGGACATCCGCAAGGTTGTTTCGCCGGTACTTGTGAACGACAAGAACTCATCACTCTACCATATCGACTTCTCGTTCGACGAGCAGCGTCTCGGCGGTAGCGCATTCGCACAGAGCCTCGGCTTCGTGGGCGACGACGTACCGACCGTGAAGAACCCGGAATACTTCGCCGACTGCTTCAACGCAGTTCAGGAGATGATCGAGAAGGGCTGGATTATGGCAGGTCACGACATCTCTGCAGGCGGTCTGATCACCACATTGCTCGAGATGTGCTTCGCCAACACTGAAGGCGGTATGCACGTCAACCTCCACAACCTTGCCGGCAACGACATCATCAAGATGCTGCTTGCCGAGAACCCGGGCGTTGTTGTTCAGGTTTCGGACAAGTACAAGGAAGAGTTCAAGGAGTACATGGAGGAGAACGGCATCGGCTACGCAAAGATTGGCTACCCCACTCCGGCAGAACGCACTATCGTCATCAAGAAGGACGAGTACACACATACATTCGACATCGACGCACTGCGCGACACATGGTACAAGACATCGTACCTGCTCGACCGCGACCAGAGCTTCAACGGTTGTGCTGCAAAGCGCCGCGACAACTACAAGAAGCAGCCGGTTGAAATGCAGTTCCACCCGTCGTTCAAGGGCTCGCTCGAGAGCTACGGCATCTCGGCTGACCGCCGCACAGCGTCGGGCATCAAGGCTGCAATCATCCGCGAGAAGGGTACGAACGGCGAGCGCGAGATGGCTTACTCGCTCTACCTCGCAGGCTTCGACGTGAAAGACGTGATGATGACCGACCTTATCACCGGTCGCGAGACACTTGAGGACGTGAACATGATTGTCTTCTGCGGTGGTTTCTCTAACTCTGACGTTCTCGGTTCGGCTAAGGGCTGGGCAGGCGCATTCCTCTACAACCCGAAGGCTAAGGAGGCGCTCGACAAGTTCTACGCTCGCAAGGACACTCTCTCGCTCGGTATCTGCAACGGTTGCCAGCTCATGGTTGAGCTCAACCTCATCAACCCCGACCACGAGAAGCGCACACGAATGCTGCACAACGACTCGCACAAGTTCGAGAGCAACTTCCTCGGCGTCGAGATTCCGCAGAACGAGAGCGTGATGTTCTCATCGCTCAGTGGCGACAAGCTCGGCATCTGGGTGGCTCACGGCGAGGGCAAGTTCTCGCTGCCTGAGTCAGAGGACAAGTACAACGTTGTGGCTCGCTACAACTACGCCGAGTATCCGGGCAACCCGAACGGTTCCGACTACAACGTGGCTGGTATCTGCTCGGCTGACGGACGCCACTTGGCAATGATGCCGCACTTGGAGCGTGCCATCTTCCCATGGCAGAACGCTTGGTACCCGGCTGACCGTCGTCAGGACGACGTGACTCCGTGGATTGAGGCATTCGTAAACGCACGCCAGTGGATTGAGAAGCAGTAACGACAACTCTCAAACTTAACAACGTTTCGCAACCGCGAAACATAAAAAACTCCCACAGAATTAGCGAAATTCTGTGGGAGTTTGCTTTAAATAATGTACCTTTGCAGACGACAGAAGTGCACGCTTCGGGCATAACGCCCGAAATACACTTCACAGAACTAACAATAAAGGCGATTTCATAGCAAAACAGTATGCAGAACTTTTACTTAGCAGCGTTCCGCGTGTTCTTCAAGATAGGCATCTTCACGCTCGGCGGTGGCTACGCAATGATACCACAGATAGAGGCAGAAGTGGTGAACAAGCACAAATGGATGACGCGCGAGGAGTTTCTCGACCTTATCGCCGTGGCGCAATCGTGCCCGGGCGCATTGGCAGTGAACATGAGCGTGTTCATCGGCTATCGTATGCGCAAGCTCGCTGGTGCCATCTGCGCTACGCTCGGCGTCACACTCCCCTCGTTCCTTATCATCCTGCTCATCGCAATGTTCTTCCACCAGTTTCAGGATAACGCTGTGGTGGCATCGGCATTCAACGGCATACGCCCGGCGGTGGTGGCTCTGATTGCCGCCCCCGTGTTCACACTGGCAAAGTCGGCACGCATCGCACTCACCAACTGCTGGATACCCGTAGGCAGCGCACTGCTGATATGGCTCCTGGGCGTAAACCCTATCTATGTGCTCGTAGTGGCAGGAATGTGCGGCTACCTGTACGGCATCCTAATCAAACCAACAGAATAGTAAATATTGAGTTATTCAATGGTGAATTCAAAACTCAAAATTCAAAATTCAAAACTCAACTATGATATACCTCCAGCTATTTCTTACGTTCTTCCAAATCGGACTCTTCGGATTCGGTGGCGGCTACGGTATGTTGTCGCTCATACAGAACCAGACGGTGTACAACCATGCGTGGCTCACAGCACCTGAGTTCACGAACATCGTGGCTATCAGTCAGATGACACCAGGTCCGATAAGTATCAACGCAGCTACATACTGCGGATACACCGCCATACACAAAGCCGGCATGGGCGAATGGGCATCCATCTTGGGTAGCGCAACAGCGACGTGCGCCCTCGTGCTGCCGTCGTTCATACTGATGATTCTCATCTGCCGTGTATTTATGAAGTACATGAACACGCCGACGGTGCAGAACATCATGTCGGGTCTGCGCCCTGCCGTGGTAGGACTCATCGCTGCAGCAGCCCTTCTGCTTATGACCCCCGAGAACTTCTCGTCGCCAGCTATCAACCCGTGGAACTTCTGGGTGAGCATCGCCATCTTCGTGGCAACATTTGTAGGCACGAAGTTCGTGAAGATAAACCCGATGAAGATGATAAGTTGGGCTGCGTTCGCAGGACTCATGCTGCTGTATTAACTCTCAACTAATAAAAAGCGTGATGGAGCACTGTTTGCAGTGCTCCATCACGCTTTTTATTAATATTCCGCTTCGTTCGCCAAGTGCCACGTGGTGAGGTACGACGCACGGGTGATGTCCGTCAGTTTCGGATAGTTCACCGTGTCAGCCTCATCCGACGGGAAGTTGTAGTTGGGCTGACCGCCGGTGTGATACCACACGATAGGCACACCCTTCAAGTGGAACGACTGCTGGTCGCTGCCACCAACGGGGTTTTCCCAAGCACGATAGTCGGGGTCGAAGCAGAAGTTGTGCTTCGCCATGTCTGCCTTAAGCCACTCGCCAAACTTCGGATGTGCAGCCGTGAAGAAATACATGAGGTAGCGACTGTCCGTGCCGCTGCCCACCATATCGAAGTTGAGGTAGCCCTTCACGTTCTGCATGTCCTTATAGTTGTCGGTGAAGTAGCGCGAACCGAGCAGTCCGAACTCCTCGCCATCCCAGAATGCGAACACGATAGTGCGCTCCGGCGTTGCGCCACTCGCTACGAAAGCCTTCATTATCTGCAGCACTGCAGCTACGCCCGACGCATTGTCGTCGGCTCCGTTGTATATCTTGTCGCCTTCGAGGTCGCTGTACACGCCCTCATGGTCGAGGTGCGCACCCACAACAACCATCTCATCGGTCTTCTTGCCCGGCAGCACCGCGAGCACATTGCTAAGGTGCATCGTGCGGTGCACCTGCTTCTTTATCTCGGCTATCGAGTCAGCCTCAACGAAGTAGCGCACACCGCTCTTTAGCTTCTGCACGGCGCAAGCCTCGAAAGGCTGCTCATACGACTCGAAGAAAGGCTTCAAACCTGCTTGGCGCATCTGCGAGATGATATATTGCTTGGCGATGCGCGAGCCACGCTCGCCTGCACGACGACCCTCCAAGAGGTCGTCGGCAAGGAAATACACATGCGCACGAGCCGCATCCTCAGTGATGGAACGCAAGCCGGCATCACACTGCGCAGCCAACTGCTTCTCCACTTTCGCCGACTTCTTCTGAGCGGCTTCAACAGTAGTCGCACCACTAAGAACGATAGCAGCCGACAACAATAGTTTATTTATCATATTCGAGTATTATACCGTTAGTCAGTAATAAAGTTTAAACCAATGCAAAAGTAACGAAAAAACATAAGAATACCTCATCAAGAGTGGATAATTTATGGATTATTTGTTGTAACTTTGCACGTAAATAGGAAACATTATTTTAACATAATAACATACAAAGAATTATGGCAAAGAAAGCTTTATTGATGATCCTCGACGGATGGGGCATCGGCAAACATGGCAAAGGTGACGTTATCTACAACACACCGACTCCGTATCTCGACTACCTTACAGCAGTGAGCGCACACTCACAGCTCCTCGCATGTGGCGAAGACGTAGGTCTGCCGGAGGGTCAGATGGGTAACTCTGAGGTTGGCCACTTGAATATCGGCGCTGGCCGTATCGTTTACCAGGACCTCGTTAAGATTAACCGCGCTTGCAAGGACGGCTCTATCCTCCAGAACAAGGAGATCGTTAAGGCTTACAGCTACGCTAAGGAGAACGGCAAGAAGCTCCACCTCATGGGCCTCACCTCTACCGGCGGCGTACACTCTTCGCTCGACCACCTCTTCAAGTTTATCGAGATTGGCAAGGAGTACGGCTTGAACGACGTTTACGTACACTGCTTCATGGACGGCCGCGACACCGATCCGAAGTCGGGCAAGGGCTTCATCGAGCAGGTTCAGGAGTGCTGCGACAAGAACGGTGCGCACATCGCAAGCATCGTAGGCCGCTTCTATGCAATGGACCGCGACAAGCGTTGGGAGCGCGTCAAGGAAGCTTACGACCTGCTCGTTGAGGGCAAGGGCAAGCAGTCGGACGACATGGTGAAGGCAATGCAGGAGAGCTACGACGAGGGCGTAACCGACGAGTTCGTTCTTCCTATCTGCAACTCTACCGTGAACGGCAAGATTGAGGAAGGCGACGTTGTCATCTTCATCAACTACCGCAACGACCGCGCCAAGGAGCTCACCGAGGTGCTCACACAGAAGGAGCACGAGGAGGCTGGTATGCACACTATCAAGGGTCTGCAGTACTTCTGCATGACTCCGTACGACGCATCGTTCACCGGCGTTAACATTCTCTTCCCGAAGGAGAACGTAACAAACACTCTCGGCGAGTATCTCTCTGCTCAGGGCAAGCGTCAGCTTCACACTGCAGAGACAGAGAAGTACGCTCACGTAACATTCTTCTTCAACGGTGGTCGCGAGACTCCGTACGAGGGCGAGGACCGCATCCTTGTTCCGTCGCCGAAGGTTGCTACATATGACCTCAAGCCGGAGATGAGCGCATACGAGGTGAAGGACAAGCTGGTTGGCGCTATCAACACTCAGGAGTACGACTTCATCGTTGTTAACTTCGCTAACGGCGACATGGTTGGCCACACTGGTATCTACAACGCTATCGCTAAGGCTGTTCACGCTATCGACAACTGCGTTAAGGACGTAGTAGAGACTGCTAAGGCTAACGACTACGAGGTTATCATCATCGCTGACCACGGCAACGCTGACAACGCTATCAACGAGGACGAGACACCGAACACCGCTCACTCGCTCAACCCGGTTCCGTTCATCTACGTAACCAACAACAACTCGGCTACTGTTAAGGACGGACGCCTCGCTGACGTGGCTCCTTCTATCCTCCACATCATGGGTCTGGAGAAGCCGGAGGAGATGACTGGCGAGAACTTGATCTGCGACTAATCTGTAGATAGTTGAAAGTTCAGAATTGAGAGTTGAGAGGTATGATTAGCTTTTCTGATTTTATTTTGATTTAGGATTGGAGCTAATTCATAGCTTACAACTAACAAATAACGCAAAACGCGCGCAACCATTCAGTTGCGCGCGTTTTTTATTTTATGTAACTTAGAAGGATGCGTGGTTATAGCAAGAGCATGGTTATAACAAGAGCGTGGTTATGGCAAGAGCGTGGTTATAGCAAGAGCGTGGTTATAGCAAGATGCCATAACCTCCTATGCGTGTAGCATCAGAACTTCTTTCCAAATACGATACTTATGAATGTCTTTGCGAGCACGGTGAAGTCGAACCAAAGCGACTGGTGCTCAAGATAATAAAGGTCGAGCTCGAGGCGACGCAACATCTTCTCAATGGTGTCGGTGTAGCCGTTGTAGAGCGTGGCATACGACGTGACACCTGGGCGGATAGCGTAGAGCTGCTCATAGCGTGGGTCGCGCTCCATAATCTGGTCGATGTAGAATTTGCGTTCGGGACGATAACCGATGAACGCCATATCGCCACGAACTACATTCCACAACTGCGGCAGCTCATCGAGATGATGGGCACGCAAGAACCGACCCACACGCGTGAGGCGCGGGTCGTTCAAAGCTCCTTCGAGCAACAACTGCGGTCCGTCTTTCTCGGCGTCGCGCGTCATGCTGCGGAACTTATATATGTAGAATGGCTTACCGTGCAACCCAATGCGCTCCTGCCGATATATCGTTGGCGCACCGTCTTCGAGCCAAATGGCAACGATGCAAATCAAAAATAACGGCGCAAAGACAACGAGGCACACAGCAGCTATTATGAAGTCGAGAACTCTTTTCATCTGTTATGTCTACGTATGCGATAGTCCGAAAAGCCATGAAAACGTTTTCATATGCATCATATTATATAGTATAATATTACGAATGTGCCGGACATCTTTGCAAAGGTACTCCTAAAATTGCAGAATAGAGAATTATATGCAGAGTATTTCACGTTGTGAAACACTTGTTAACTATTCGGGTTAATGCGAAGGAGAGAAAGGAATAGAAAAAGGGCATATAATAAAGGCTACGGCAAGAATGCCGTAGCCTCCTATGTGGGTGTGCGTGATGCGGGCAGGAATGCCCGCACCTCCTATTGATTAGAGCTGTGCAAGCTCCACAACCTTGTCTACAGCAGCAGAGAGTCCGTCGACGTTCTTGCCACCAGCCTGAGCGAAGTGAGGCTGACCGCCGCCACCGCCTTGGATAAGCTTGGCTGCCTCGCGAACCATCTGACCAGCGTTGAGCGAATGGTCCTTCACGAGGTCGTCGCTCATGCAGACGTTGAGCATCGGCTTCTCGTGAGCTACCGAGCCTACAACGGCGAGCAGGTTAGCCGGAACAGCCTGGCGCAGCTTGAACATGAGATCCTTGGCAGCAGCCGGCTCCAGTGGGAGGACAGCAGTGATGACCTTCACGCCGTTCACCTCGCGTGCCTTAGCGATGAGGTCGTTCTTTGTGCGCTCTACGGCAGCAGCCTGGAACTGCTCGATGTTCTTCTTCATAGCGTCGTGCTCCTCGATGTACTTGCCGATGACACCCTGCAGGTCCTTTGCGTTGTTGAACAGACCGCGGATAGCCTTCAGCATGTCCTCGATGTCGTACATCAGCTCCTCACACTCCTTGCCGGTCTTTGCCTCGATGCGTCGGATGCCGGCAGCTACGCTGCTCTCAGAGATGATCTTGAACATACCGATGCGACCAGTCGACTGTGCGTGGATACCGCCGCAGAACTCGCAGCTCGGACCGAAGCGCACTACGCGCACCTTGTCGCCGTACTTCTCGCCGAAGAGGGCGATAGCGCCGAGCTTCTTAGCCTCCTCGAACGGAGTGTCGCGATGCTCGTCGAGCGGCAGGTCCTGACGGATGAGGTCGTTGACGAGACGCTCTACCTTGCGCAGCTCCTCGTCAGTCACCTTGGTGAAGTGAGAGAAGTCGAAGCGCAGCGTTGTGGGCGATACGAACGAGCCCTTCTGCTCTACGTGGTCGCCGAGCACCTGCTTCAGAGCGTAGTCGAGCAAGTGGGTAGCGGTGTGATTGGCAGCCGAGCCCTCGCGAGCGTCTACGTCTACGCAAGCCATGAAATCGGCTTCCGGATTCTTCGGCAGAGCCTTCACGATGTGTACCGACTGTCCGTTCTCGCGCTTTGTATCGGTGATTGTAACGGTCTCGTCCTCGCTAACGAGCACGCCGGTATCGCCTACCTGACCGCCCATCTCGCCGTAGAACGGAGTGTTGTCGAGCACGAGCTCGAAGTATGTATTCTTCTTCTGTGTCACCTTGCGGTAGCGCAGGATGTGGCACTCGTATTCGGTGAAGTCGTAGCCTACGAACTGCTGTTCGCCCTCACGCAGGATAACCCTGTCGGAGTTCTCAACAGCGGCAGCGTTGCGTGCGCGTTCCTTCTGCTTCTGCATCTCGGCGTCGAACTCGTCTGCGGCAACGGTGAATCCGTTCTCGCGGCAGATAAGCTCGGTGAGGTCGAGCGGGAAGCCGTATGTGTCGAACAGACGGAACGCCTGAACGCCGTCGAGCTCTGTCTTGCCCTGCTTCTTCAGCTCGTCCATAGCCGAGTTGAGCATGTTGATGCCCTTCTCGAGAGTGCGCAAGAACGAGTCTTCCTCCTCCTTGATAACGTGGAGGATGAGGTCGTGCTGAGCCTTGAGCTCGGGGAATGCCTCGCCCATCTCGCGTGTGAGCACGGGGATGAGTTTGTAGAGGAAGCCCTCCTTCTGTCCGAGGAAGGTGTATGCGTAGCGCACTGCACGGCGCAGGATGCGACGGATTACGTAGCCAGCCTTAGCGTTAGAAGGCAGCTGACCGTCGGCGATAGAGAACGCTACGGCACGCAGGTGGTCGGCGCATACGCGCATAGCCACGTCGGTCTCCTCCTTCTCGCCGTATTTCATGCCGGTGATAGCTTCCTCTTCCTTGATGATAGGCTGGAAGACATCGGTGTCGTAGTTGGAGTGCTTGCCCTGCATGGCGCGTACGAGGCGCTCAAAGCCCATGCCGGTATCGATAACGTGCATCGGCAGCGGAACGAGCGAGCCGTTAGCCTTGCGCTCGTACTGCATGAACACGATGTTCCAGATCTCGATAACCTGTGGGTCGTCCTTGTTCACGAGTTCGCGTCCGGGCACCTTAGCCTTCTCCTCTGGTGTACGCGAGTCGAGGTGAATCTCCGAGCACGGACCGCAAGGACCCGTATCGCCCATCTCCCAGAAGTTGTCGTGCTTGTTGCCGTTGATGATGTGGTCGGCGGGCACGTGCTTTGCCCAATATGATGCAGCCTCATCGTCGCGTGTGAGTCCTTCTTCCTCCGAACCCTCGAACACTGTCACGTAGAGGTCGGCGGGGTTGAGCTTCAACACGTCTACGAGGTACTCCCAAGCGTAGTCGATGGCACCTTCCTTGAAGTAGTCGCCGAACGACCAGTTGCCGAGCATCTCGAACATGGTATGGTGGTATGTGTCGTGACCTACTTCCTCGAGGTCGTTGTGCTTGCCGCTCACGCGAAGGCACTTCTGTGTGTCGGCACGGCGGCGCGGTTCGGGCTCGCGTGTGCCGAGGATGATGTCCTTCCACTGGTTCATACCAGCGTTTGTAAACATCAATGTTGGGTCATCCTTGATTACCATCGGCGCACTCGGCACGATGGTGTGTCCTTTCGACTCGAAGAACTTCTTGAACGAGTCGCGGATTTCGTTAGCTGTCATCATATTATATAATATTGTCGTTTTGTTTTTTAATTTCTTTCTAAAACGTTTGCAAAGGTACTTTGTTTTGGTTACTTTTGCAAATAAATTGCAAATAATATGGCATTGAATACCAATAAGAACGTGAAGTTGTACTACTCTATTAAGGAGGTGGCTGCTATGTTCGACATACGAGAGAGCACGCTGCGTTTTTGGGAGACGGAGTTTCCGCATCTGAAGCCCAAGACCGTGGGACAGAACGTGCGCCAGTACACGGAGAAGGACATCGAGCAAATTCGCGTGATACACAACCTTGTGAAGGTGCGCGGCTTCAAGCTATCGGCAGCACGCAAGATGCTCAACAAGAACCGCACGGGCGTGGACAAGAGTTCGGATATTCTTGCCACACTAATCAGCGTGCGCGACGAGCTGAAGGAGCTGAAGAAGCAGCTCGACAGCATGGTTTAAGTCGTGTAAAACGTGATATTTCGGAACGTAAAACTACTACAACTATTAGCGGACAGCGTTCGAAATCCAATCGGATGGCGTTCGAAATCTGATCGGGCGGCGGACGCAATCTGACCGGGTGGCGAACGCAATCTGACCGGGCGGCGTTCGGTGCACGATGACAATCGCTGAACTTTCGCCCCGCACAACCAAGCCATTTACCCCACACAACCAAGCCATTTACACTGAATTTATAAACTAAATCTACAATAAAACAATGAGAAAATTCTTCCTATTGTCTGCCGCTACGCTCCTCTCTGCCGTAGTTTCAGCGCAGACCGTAGCACGTATGGACGACCTGAAGCCCGAACAGAAGTCGATGGCTGTAAGCCTCAAACTCACAGGCGAACTGTCAACGACGGGCAACAGCGACTACCGCCAGTTGCGCGACCTTTGTTTCCAGATGCGCTCAGTAGACCTCAGTGAGGCACAGAGCACCGCAATCCCTAACAACGCATTCCACTCGCGCCACCAACTCGAACAGATTACGCTGCCAACAGCAACGAAGTCAATCGGCTCGCAGGCGTTCTTCGCGTGCGACAAGCTGGGCAAGATAATCATTCCGGCTGGCGTTGAGAGCATCGGTGCAGCAGCGTTCTCGGGCTGTACTGCGTTGGAGGAAATCATCATAAAGGGCAATCCACAGATTGGAGAGTACGCTTTCGCACGACTCGCGGGGCTGAAGACCGTGCGCGTCGACTCGAAGGTGCCACCAAAGGCTGACGCTACAGCGTTCTACGGACTCAACCGCCAGAACGTGAAGCTCATCGTGCCCGCAGGCAGCGAGAAACTCTACCGCAAGGCTGCGGGTTGGAGCCTCTTCTTCGCCGACGCGAAAGAGAAGTATCAAGTGAGCTACCCACCCTACTGCCTCGTGCCGTTCCCCGCAGAACTGCGACTGCAGAAGGGTGCCGACTTGAAGGTGAAAACCGCCTGGAACATCATAGCTGCCGACGGACTTGCAAATGAGGCTACGCAAGCGCGACGCGTGCTCACTGAGCGCATCGGCAACATCGTGAATAGTCGTCAGCGCGGCACACAGATTACGCTGGCACTCGACAACTCGCTCAGCGACGACGAGGCGTACACGCTCGCTATCAACGCGAAGGGCGTGACGGCGAAGGGCAAGACTGCACGCGGCGTGTTCTACGCGCTCATGACGCTCGACCAACTGCTGCGCGGCAACGGCTCTACAGAGTGTGCCGACGCTATCCCTGCGCTGTTCATCAGCGACAAACCGCGCACTCATGTACGCGAACTGATGGTTGACCCTGCTCGTACGTTCATACCGTTCGAAGACCTGAAGGCGTTCGTGCCCGAGATGGCACGCTACAAACTCAACGCCATGCACCTCCACTTGGTCGACGACCAGGCTTGGCGCATCGAGATAAAGAAGTACCCGCAGCTCACAGCACAGGCTTCTTCGCGTTGGGGCCAGGACGACATACAGATGCCGTACAAGGGCTACTACACGCAGGAGCAGATGCGCGAACTCGTGAAGCTGGGTGCTGAGTATCACGTAGACATCGTGCCGGAGATTGAGATGCCTGGACACGAGGTGGCTGCCATCAGCGTGTTCCCCGAACTGACATGCCACCAGCGTCAGGTGCCGGTGCGCACCACTTGCGGCGTGTCTAACGAACTGCTCTGCCCGGGCAACGACTTCACATACGAGTTCCTCGGCAATGTGTTCAAGGAGATTGTGGACATATTCCCGTCAAAGTACATACACCTCGGTGGCGACGAGGCTGGCAACCCGGCACTCGATTGCTGGACCGACTGCCCGAAGTGTCAGGCACTGAAGCAGAAGCTCGGCATCAAGACCACCGACCGCTCTGAGAACTGGCGTCTGCAGGGCTACTTGTTCGACCGAATGATCGAACTGCTGCGCGACAAGTACGGCAAGACGCCGATGTTCTGGTACGAGTCTGACTTCAAGGAGATTCAGCCCGGTTGCGTAACCTTCGCTTGGCGCAGCGGACAGACGCAGGAGGCACTCGACGCTGCCGTGCGCAACAACGCACGCATCATGCTCTGCCCTGGCGAGCACTGCTACTTCGACTACCCAATGTCGAAGGGCGACATGCCGGAGGTGAACTGGGGTATGCCTGCAACGACATTGAAGGACGCCTACTCGCTCGACCCGACATGGGGCATGAATGAGAAGTTTGAACAGAACAACCTCTTCGGCGTGGCTGGCACACTCTGGAGCGAGTGCATCCCTACCGTTGAGCGCATCTACTACCAGGCTTACCCACGCGCCATCGCTCTCGCCGAAGCCGGCTGGACAAAACAGCAGAACCGCTCATGGGAAGGCTTCCTCACCCGCTTGAAGCCAACAATGAAGGACATGATGCGCCGTGGCATCACCTGCTCGCTCGAAGTAAACGGTGAAAAGTAGGTCACGAAAGTACACTTTGAATGCCTTCTCTGGCAAAAACGCATAAAAAAAATCCGCAATGCTAATCAACAAGCATTGCGGATTTTATATTTATAATATCTGTAGCACCTCTTTGAGGTCTTCAATCTTCTTTAGCTCATCCATTATGACGCTAACCTCGCTGCGATCGTGAACGCGAATCTCAATGGTGCCGTCGAAGATACCTTCCTCACTCGAGATTGTGATGCGGTGCATGTTGACATCGAGTTTGTCAGATATGACCTCTGATATCTCGCGCAGCATACCCTTGCGGTCGATGCCGCGCAACTCGATTGTAGCATCGAAGAACATCACCTTATGCATATCCCACTTCGCATCAAGGATGCGGTTGCCAAAGCTTGCCTTCAACTTTGAAGCCACGCTGCAGTCGCGACGGTGAATTTCTATGCGGTTCTTGTTATCTATGTATCCCATGATGTCATCGCCCGGTATGGCGTGGCAGCATGTTGGGAAGATGTATTGCGATATATTCTCTTCATTGATAACGACAGGCTTCTTCTTATTAAAGCCCTCGCCAACAACAAACAGTTTGGGCTTCTTACCCTCCTTATTATCGCCCTTCTTAAGGAACGGCACGAACTTGCGCCAACCGCCATTTTGATCGGTTTTACGTTCACGCAGTTCGTCTAAATCCTTATCACCGAGCAAGACAGAACGTTTACCGAGCATCAAGAAGAGGTCCTCATGCTTCTTCGCCTCGTGCAGATCGCAGAGTTTATTGAGCACGGGGGTAGTCATCTCAAGCTCGTTCTTGCGCAACCACTCATCAAGTATCTGTTCGCCACGTTTCTGCAACTCGCGATTGTCGCGACGCAGTATTGCCATAATCTTCTGCTTCGCCTTCGCCGTAAACACGAAGTTTATCCACGACGCCTGCACATGCTGCGACTTAGAGGAGAGTATCTCCACCTGGTCGCCGCTCTGTAACTTGTGGCTCAGTGGCACGAGTTTGTGGTTCACCTTTGCGCCGATGCAGTGCGAACCGAGGAAGGTGTGTATCTGAAAAGCGAAGTCGAGAGCCGTACACTGCGCAGGCATTGTCTTTATTTCGCCCTTCGGTGTGAACACGAATATCTCGCTTGCAAAGAGGTTCAGCTTGATGGTATCGAGGAAATCCATTGCGTCGGGCTGTGGGTCGTCGAGGATTTCCTTGATAGTAGAGAGCCAGTTGTTGAGTTCCGAATCTTCATCAACAGTCTCTACGCTCGACTCCAGTCCCTGCTCCTTATACTTCCAGTGGGCAGCGAAGCCCTGCTCTGCCACCTCGTCCATGTGGTCGGAACGTATCTGCACCTCTATCCATTTACCCTGCTTCGACATGAGCGTCACGTGCAGAGCCTGATAGCCGTTTGCCTTCGGGTGGTTAACCCAGTCGCGCAAACGGTCGGGGTGCGACTTATATATCTGACTGATTGCGACGTATATCTTGAAGCACTCGTTGATTTCCTCCGAGCGTTCCTTCGGCGTATAAATTATACGTACAGCAAGAATATCGTAGATTTCGTCGAAGGTGACGTGCTTGTTCTGCATCTTATTCCAAATAGAATAAGGACTCTTCACACGCGCCTTCAGATCATACTTGATGCCCATCTTGTCGAGGGCAGCACGTATCGGAGCGGTGAAGTTTTCAAAGAGCACATCGCGCTGCGCTTGCGTATCTGCAAGTTTTCCTTTTATATAATCGTATTCCTCCGGATGTTCGTAGCGGAACGAGAGGTCTTCAAGTTCGGTCTTTATCTTGTTCAAACCTAAGCGGTTGGCAAGCGGAGCATAGATGTAAAGCGTTTCGCCTGCAATCTTATACTGCTTATTGGCAGGCTGCGATTGTAGCGTGCGCATATTGTGCAGACGGTCGCATATCTTGATAAGGATGACACGTATGTCGTCGCTCATCGTGAGCAGCAACTTCTTGAAGTTCTCAGCCTGCGCTGATGCCTTGTCGCCAAAGATACCGCCCGAGATCTTTGTCAGTCCGTCTACAATCTGCGCTATCTTCTCGCCAAAGATGTTCGAGATATCCTCTACGGTGTAGTCGGTGTCCTCCACTACATCGTGCAAGAGTGCGGCGCAGATACTTGTAGAGCCGAGTCCCATCTCCTCTACGGCGATGCGAGCCACGGCGATAGGGTGCATAATATATGGTTCGCCCGACAACCGGCGCACACCTTTGTGCGCCTGTCGTGCGAAGTTGAACGCCTTTGTTATTATGTCTACCTTCTTTCGGTGACGCGATGCCACGTATATATCAAGTACTTCCTTGAAGGCTTGTTCAATCATTTGGTCATCAGCAAGCTCACGCTGCTTGTCTTTCAGATTTTGGTCGTCCATGATTTAGGTCTCCTATATATTAATAAGGTATATATATGTATGCAGCAGTAGGAAGACTTCCGCATCATTACTACTTGACGCGGAGCTTCTTGCCTGCACGGATATTAGTACCGCTGATATTATTCAGTCGCTTCAGTTTGCTCACTGTTGTTCCACTACGGCGTGCGATTTCAGAGAGTGTGTCGCCTTGGCGTATAGTCACGCTCCTACGACGGCCATTCGAGCCTCTACGTGTTCTCGATTTACTGTGTCTACCTCTGCCTTTAGAGCGGTACGACACGGTTGGGGTCTCTGTGTTCACAGCCACCTCAAGTCGTTTTGTGAGCAGTTCGTCAGGGCGATAGGCGTAGATAGAGTCTTCGTTATCGATGAAATTGCCCACCATAGCCACGGGCAGGCGCAGTGCTGACGGTTTCGTTCTGCCGTTAACCACATTGCGACGATACTGTGGGTTGAGCTGCTTCACCTGGTCGACATCCATACCAAGCACCTTAGCCACCTGCTCGAAGTGTACATCGCGGTTGACTACCACGGTGTCGGTCTTCACGGGCAAGTCGGCACGCATCGGACAGATGTTGTGCTCGCAGTAGTAGTTCATAATATAGTTGGCGGCGATGAACGCCGGAACATAGCCACGGGTCTCCTTCGGCAGATAGGGATAGATGCGCCAATAGTCCTTCTCGCCGTTTGAGCGATGGATGGCTCGGTTAATGGCTTCTGGTCCGCAGTTGTAGGCTGCTATGACAAGGTTCCAATCGCCGAATATCTTATAGAGGTCGCGCAGGTAGTGAGCTGCGGCGTACGATGCACGCACGGGGTCGCGACGCTCGTCGACAAGCGAGTTCACCTCCAAGCCATACTTCTTGCCGGTAGTAATCATAAACTGCCACAGACCAGTGGCACCGACGCGCGAAACGGCGTTCGGGTTGAGTGCTGACTCTATCACTGGCAGATATTTCAGTTCGAGCGGCAAGCCGTAAGACTCGAGTGCCTCCTCGAATATAGGCATATAGAAGTTCTGTGCGCCGAGCATAACGCTCACCGAGCGGCGCAAGCGTCCGCTGTAACGGTCTATGAATTTCTGTACGACATCATTGTATGGCATCTCAATGATTGTCGGCATACGGCTCAGACGTTCTTTATACACCTCCGCACTATACACGGGGTTCACATCGGGCATGTTGCAGTCGAAGTTAACATGCAGATAGGTCTTGCTATTGTAGTTGTTGAGCAGACTATCATAATCGTTGGTAAGTGCCTCGGGCAGGTCGATAACCTCCTGCTTACCATGAGCATCGGTTATAACGATTTCGTCGTCATTATTCTCGCTCTGCGCGAGAGCCTGACTGGTAAAGCCGAAAAATGCTGCGGCTATAAGTATCAGTGATTTATTCATATTCGTTTGTTTGTCTTTAGAAATTCAGGCTACAACTCAATCCCAAGCTATTAGCCTTGAACGGATTTCTTTCGCGGTCGTTGTTGAGTATCGTAGGCTCCACCCTCAAGCTCAAGTCTTTCGAGATATCGAACTCGGAGAGCGATGCATCGACGTAGGCATCGATGATGGAGAGTGCGTAGACTCCCACCAAGCAGAAGAAGCTCAGGTCGCGCCAACGACGAAACTTGTCCTTACGTTTCTTGAAGAGTTGTTGATAGCGTTGTATGTTTGTCTCGTCAATCTTCGCTCCGAGATGCAAGAACTGATTATAGCTCTGCGTGTTCGGGTCGTCGTCCATCAAGTCGAGATACGCCTGCGAATAGTCGGAATACATCTGGTTGTTCCAACGCATGGCATAGGCGCAACCAACGAATCCGCCATACACGATCGGCAGTTTCCAATACTTGCGGTTGTATATCTGTCCGGCACCAGGTAGGACAATAGCGAGCCACATTGCACGCTTCGGGTTGGGTCGCCACGTGCTCCAGTCGCGCTTAGGCTTACCTATGATGGTGTCGCTGGCTACGAAGATGCTATCGGCTTTTATAGACGTGAACTGAACATCCATACTATCAGCTACGACCTGCTCTTGCGCCTTTGCTGTTGTACCGAACAGCAGCAGAAACGCAGTAAGTGTCAATGTTTGTAATATATATGTAATGTCCTTTTTCACTGTTCTTCTTTATGATTTATTTATCTACAAGTAACGCACAGAACGTTTACTTCATCTTATCGAACACAGCCATGATATGCTCCAACTCCTCTTCGTTGGCGAAAGGAATGGTTATCTTTCCCTTGCCTTTCGGCGAGCATGTCATCTGCACTTTCGTTTGCAAGAATTCGGAGAGGTGGGTGCGCAGCGCGTTGTACTCCTCTGGAAGCTTCGACTTTGCCACAATCTTCTTCGAGCCACTGTTCACGTCCTCTCCATTCTTCAGCATCTGCGCCATCTCCTCCACCTTGCGTACGGAGTAGCCGTTCTTGAGCACTTCGTTGAAGAGCTTTATCTGCAACGATGGCGAATCGATTGCCAGGATGGCACGAGCATGTCCCATGTCTATCTCTTTCTTCTGCAGGGCTATCTGCACCTGAGCCGGCAGACGGAGCAGACGCAGATAGTTGGTAATGGCTGTGCGGCTCTTTCCTACACGCTCCGACACCTTCTCTTGCGTCATTCCGTCGGCATCGAGCAGATGTTCGTAGGCGAGTGCTATCTCTATGGCATTGAGGTCTTCGCGTTGTATATTCTCAACGAGAGCCATCTCCATAACGTTCTCGTCGGCGATAGTGCGTATGTAAGCCGGAATCGCTGTGAGTCCTGCCATCTGCGAAGCACGCCAACGACGCTCGCCGGCGATAATCTGGAAGCGGTCGTCAGACACCTGACGCAGCGTGATAGGCTGAATAATACCTATCTCACTTATGCTGTTAGCCAACTCCTGCAGTGCTTCAGGGTCGAAGTCGCGGCGGGGCTGATTGGGGTTTGCTTCTATCTGGCTGAGCGGAATTTCATTGATTGTGGACGTACCTTGCGTGCGCACACCACCGGTGTCGATAAGAGCGTCGAGTCCGCGTCCGCCTTCTATCTCGTCGAGTCCGCGTCCTAATACGCTTCTATTGTATTTCTTGTGTACTGCCATCGTCTTGTTTGTTTACTCTTTTTTCGTTTTTGTTGATTATTTCCTTGGCGAGTGCCAAGTGGTTCTTCGACCCTGCCGAGTCGGCATCGTAAAGTATTACGGGGAGTCCATGACTCGGACTCTCGCTGAGCTTCACGTTGCGTTGTATGACAGTCTTGAACACAAGTTCTTGGAAATGTCGCTTCACCTCGTCGTATATCTGATTGGCGAGGCGCAGACGACTATCGTACATGGTGAGCAGGAAGCCTTCTATCTCCAACGCCGGATTGAGCTTGCTCTTTATTATCTTAATGGTGTTGAGGAGCTTTGTAATGCCTTCGAGTGCGAAGTACTCGCACTGCACGGGAATGATGACCGAGTCGGCTGCGGTGAGGGCATTCACGGTGATGAGTCCGAGCGACGGACTGCAGTCGATAAGTATATAGTCATAGTCGTCGCGTATCTGGTCGAGCATATTCTTGATAACGCGCTCGCGGTTCTTCAGGTTGAGCATCTCGATCTCAGCTCCAACGAGGTCAATATGGCTGGGAATGACGTCGAGCCCGTTGATGTCGGTGGTGTAGACAGCATCGTGTACGTCAGCATGATCGATGATGCACTCGTAGAGCGAGCAGTCAATCTCCTTGATGTCCACACCAAGTCCGCTCGACGCATTTGCCTGCGGGTCTGCGTCCACCACGAGCACCGTCTTTTCGAATGTAGCGAGCGATGCTGCCAAGTTTATCGTTGTTGTTGTCTTGCCTACGCCACCTTTTTGGTTGGCTAATGCTATTATCTTTCCCATTTGAAGTCAAAATTATTCGGCAAAGGTACATATTTTATATGAGAATAGGCTCGTTTAAACCTTTTTTCGTACATTTGCAGTAGAAATAAAACCAAAATTATGAATACGAAAAAGCCATTAATACTGATTTCTAACGACGACGGCTATCATGCCAAAGGTATAAACTCGCTCATCGACATGCTGCGCGACATTGCCGACATCATCGTATGCGCTCCCGAATCGGCTCGCTCGGGTTTCGCCACGGCATTCTCTGCCACCGTTCCGCTGCGTCTCAAGCTGCGCCGCGACGAGGAGGGTATGCAGATGTGGTCGTGCAACGGCACACCGGTCGACTGCGTGAAGATTGCGCTGCAGGAGCTATTCGCCGACCGCCTGCCCGACATGATTTTAGGTGGCATCAACCACGGCGACAACGCTTCGGTAAATGTTCACTATAGCGGCACAATGGGTGTGACGCTTGAGGGTTGCATGAAGTACATCCCGTCTATCGGTTTCTCGCTCTGCGACTTCTCTTCGGATGCCGACTTCGAGCCGCTGCGCCCGTATGTGCGCCTGATTGTGCAGAAGGTGCTCAGCGAGGGGCTGCCCAAGGGTGTGTGCCTGAACGTGAACTTCCCGAAGCTCACTGAGTTTAAGGGCATAAAGGTGTGCCGCATGGCTATGGGCACATGGTACAACGAATGTGTAAAACAGCGCCATCCGCACGGCTACGACTACTATTGGATGACTGGCTCCTACCGCAACGACGAGCCGGAAAAGGAGGACACCGACAACTGGGCGCTCACGCATGGCTACATATCCATCACACCGACACGCATCGATGTTACGGATTATGACCTGCTGCACAACTGGCAAAACAAGTTTTGAGCCCCTCCCAACCCTCCCCATCGGGGAGGGCTTAGTTAGCAAAGGCTTAGAAAGGCTTAAAGAGGCTTAGTTCGGCTTAAACGCGCCCTTAAAGAGGCTTAGAAAGGCCTAAAGAGGCTTAGTTCGGCTTAAACGCCACCTGCCCTCGGCTTAAACATCACCTAAAAATGAAATACTACTTAATAGTTGGCGAGGCATCGGGCGACCTCCACGCCTCGCATCTTATGAAAGCTCTGCTCAAGGAAGACCCCACAGCGGAGTTCCGTTTCTTCGGTGGCGACCTGATGTCGGCTGTCGGAGGCACACGTGTGCGCCACTACCGCGATTTGGCGTATATGGGCATCATCGCCGTACTGCTCCACTTGCGCACAATTCTGCGCAACATGGCGTTCTGCAAGCGCGACATCGTGGAGTGGCAGCCCGACGTAGTGATACTTGTTGACTATCCGGGCTTCAACCTGAAGATTGCGAAGTTCGTACACGACCACACCAAGATACCTGTTTTCTATTATATCTCGCCGAAGATATGGGCGTGGAAGGAGTATCGCATCAAGGAGATTAAGCGCAACGTCGACGAGCTTTTCTCTATTTTGCCGTTCGAGGTGCCGTTCTTCGAACAGAAGCACCACTACCCCATCCATTACGTAGGCAACCCTACTGCGGAGGAGGTAAGGCAATTCCAGGCTACATACAACGTAGAAGATGCCACCTTCCGCCGTCAGCATGGGCTCGATGCGCGTCCCATCATAGCGTTGCTCGCCGGCAGTAGAAAGCAGGAGATAGCGGGCACACTGCCACAGATGATTGCTGCTGCGCAGCGCTTCGCCGACTACCAGCTTGTGCTTGCTGCGGCACCAGGCATCGAACCCGAGTTCTACGACGCACACATCAGCGGAAGCAACGTGCGCGTGGTGCGCGGTGAGACCTACGCCCTGCTTTCTCATGCCCACACGGCACTCGTCACGAGTGGCACGGCTACGCTCGAGACAGCACTTTTTCGCGTTCCGCAGGTGGTGTGCTACAACACCGCGCTGCCCAAACTGGTGGGACTGCTGCGTCCGTTGGTGCTGAAGGTGAAATACGTGTCGCTTGTCAACCTCATCGCCGACCGCGAGGTGGTGCCCGAACTGGTGGCTAACACGTTCTCAGAAGCTAACGTAGCCGAGCAACTCACACGCCTGCTTCCCGACGGCGAGCCACGCCAGCAGATGCTTGCCGGCTACGAGGAGGTATGGCAGAAGATTGGTGCAGACAGTCCGTCGGAGCGCACAGCGAAGGAGATACGCTTAAAAGTAAAAAAGTAAAAAGGTAAAAAAAGTAAAATAGTAAAAAGACTCTTACATATACTTCTCTACGAACTCCAGCACTCTGTGCGTGTACTCCTCTTTGTTGTCGCCATACGCATCGGCGTGCTTGCTGCCGTGTGCTATCCAGAGTGCCTTAGGCTGCGGTTTCGCCTCGTAGAGCGGATACACCATCCAGGTGGGCACGAACGTATCGTTGTCGCCGTGTATGAAGAGCATCGGCTTCTGGCACTTCGCAACCTGCTTCAGTGGCGATGCCTCATTGAAGTTCCAGCCGTACTTAACCTGCACAAGCCACGAGGCAGTGTACATCAGTGGGAAGTCGGGTAACGAGAAGCGGGCAGATATTTCGTTCGAGAACTCGTCCCACACGCTCGTATATCCACAGTCCTCCACGAAACACTTCACATACTGCGGTGTCTGTTCGCCACTGACGCACATCGTCGTAGCGGCACCCATCGAGATGCCGTGCACCACAAGGCGCATCGAATCGGCTTCGGTGCGGAACAGTTCGGGTGCCAGGCTTATCCAGTGCAGCACGTCGAGGCGATCCTTCCATCCCATCTGTATTGCGTCGCCGTCGCTCTGTCCGTGCGCATAGAGGTCGGGCAGCAGCACGTTAGCCCCAAGCTCACGATTGTAGATGCGTGCGATGGGCAACATACGTGTGGCGTTGTCACAATAGCCATGCACAAGCACGGCGGTGCGTCCATTCGCACGTGGCGAACGAACAAACAAAGCATGGGCACGCTTACCCGTTGTGGGCATCACAACGAACGTATCGCGCAGTGCGCCCACGGTTTGCAAGCTGTCGAGCCACGACTTCAGTTCGGGGAAACGCTTCTCTATCTGTGCCAAGTTGGAGTTGCGCTCGCGCTCAGCACTCACAAGGGCATAGTCGACAAGGTAGAACGACCCTGCCGTAACTATGGCGAGGAAGAGCGCAAGGGTGGCGCCAAGGGTGACGAATAACTTTTTATGCTTCATATTGTTAAGAGTCTACAAATACTACTTCAAGTACGGTTTCAGCAGCTCCACCCACTTCAGGTATCCCTTGCCGAGCAGATGCAGTCCGTCGTTGGTGTACTCCGGGTTCATCACGTCGGTAGAAGGCGTTACGAGCGCCTTGTACACGTCGATGTATGTAACACCGTGGCGTGCGGCAACAGCCTTTATCTTTGCGTTGAGCGCAGGAATATTCTTCTTACGGTCCATATGACCAGAAAACTTGTTGAACTTCGGATTCACGGGGAACACGCTCTGCACGTAAAGCTTCGTCGCAGGCGACTCACGTTTCACGCGCTCCACAATTTTCTCCACGTTCTTCACAATCTCGTCCATGCTCTTGCCACGCGCAAAGTCGTTGGTACCGATGAGCAGGAATATCTTCGCCGGCTTGCCCTTTGTCACAGTGCTCAGACGGTCGAGTACGCCTTGGGTTGTATCGCCACTGATACCGCGATTCTTGGCGTGCGGATTGCCCAGCAGCTCTGCCCACTCGCCACCGTTGGTAATACTATTGCCAAGGAAGATGATGTCGCTCTTGCTGGTAGGCAGCGCCTCAAACAGAGTGGCACGCTGATAATAGAATGTGGAGTGTTTCTGCTCCTGAGCCTGCATCGTGCACGCACAGAACAGACTCAACATAACGATTAGCTTCTTCATAGCTGTACTTTTATTGTTACGCTACACTCAAGTTGGTGCAGCAATCGAATTGAAACGTTTATCTAACTCTAACGACAAAAGTACTAATAAAAATCGAAAGCGCCTATGTTTTTTGCATCCTTTCGTGCAAAAAACACAGCTACGAGGAAGACTTATTCGACAAAAATACGTAACTTTGCAAGCGTTAAATCAAAGTGTAACTAATTTATGGACGACTATCACGCGGAAAACCCGAATTTGTAATGCAGGAGGACGCTCTCACAATGCGGTCTCCCAAGCATCGTTTAACCCAAGGAGACAGCTTTATGAGAACATACTGGAACACCAATTCTACCCTCAAACAAATCGAAGAATGGCAGCCGAACTGCTGGATACAAGTTACATGTCCAACAGAAGAAGACCAGCAATTGCTGGAAGACGAGTTTAACATACCCGATTATTTCCTTTCCGACATCAGCGATACCGACGAACGTGCGCGCTACGAGTACGACGACGGCTGGATGCTCATCATCCTTCGTATCCCATACGTGAAGGAGATACGCTCACGTACGCCGTACACCACCGTGCCGCTCGGCATCATCCACAAACGCGACGTGACCATCACCGTGTGCTACTACGAGACGAACATGATGATCGACTTCGTGTCCTACCACCAGAAGCGCGGCGAGGGATTTACCGACTATGTTGACATGACATTCCGCCTCTTCCTCTCTTCTGCCGTGTGGTATCTGAAACGCCTGAAGCAGATTAACACGCTCATCGAAAAAGCGAAGCACAACCTCGACCACAACGTGAACAACGAGTCGCTCATAGCACTCTCGCGTCTGCAGGACTCACTCACCTACTTCGTCACATCTATCCGTGGCAACGAGACATTGCTTGCCAAACTGAAGTTCAAGTTGCAGGTGGACGAACTGGATGCCGACCTCATCGAGGACGTAAACATCGAGATGTCGCAGGCTCGTGAGACAACGAACATCTACTCCGACATCCTCGAATCGACGATGGACACCTACTCATCCATCATCAACAACAACATGAACACCGTGATGCGTACGCTCACCTCCGTGTCAATCATCATGATGTTGCCCACACTCATCTCCTCATTCTTCGGAATGAACCTCATCAACGGCATGGAAGAATACCCGTTCGGCTTCATCGTGGCGATACTTATCTCGGTTATAATATCAGCCCTTTCGTGGATTATACTGCGACATAAGCGACTGCTTTAAAGCAAAATGCAAAAATAAATTGCGTTTTTTGTCGCTATTCAAAATATTTTATTTAAGTTTGCAGTCTATAATAAATAATGTGAGGATGTGGCTTCGCGCCACATTCGTGTGAATTACCCTTATCATAAACTTAAAACAGTTAAATGATGGACTCTCAAGAAAACGCCCTGTTGCAAGGTGCACAAGAAGAGCAGAACGTGGAGCAGACTGCCGTAGAGCAGGCCGCTGCAGCCGACGTTCAGCAAGTAGAGAACACAAAAGTCTACAAAACTAAACAAGAAGTCGTTGACCGCCTGAAGGAAATCGTCGCAAGCGACGAGGCTCCGGCTAAGGAGGAGATCGACCTTTTAAAGACAGTATTCTACAAACTCCACATCGCAGAGCGTGAAGCACGCCTGAAGGAATACATCAACGGCGGTGGTAACCCTGAAGCTTATCAGGTTTTGCCCGACGAAACCGAGGAAACTTTCAAGGCGCAAATGGCTGTAATCCGCGAGAAACGTGCGCAGATTATGCAGCAGCAGGAGGCTGAAAAGCAAGCCAACCTGGAGAAGAAACTCGAAATAATTGAGAAAATCAAAGCCATGGCTACATCGCCCGACGAGGCAGGCAAGTCGTTCGGTGAGTTCAAGGAGCTGCAGCAGCAGTGGAAGGACATCAAGAACGTGCCGGCTGACAAGGCTAACGAGCTTTGGCGCAACTACCAGTTATATGTAGAGCAGTTCTACGACCTGCTCAAGCTCAACTCTGAGGCTCGCGAGTACGACTTCAAGAAGAACCTCGAGCTGAAGACAAAGCTCTGCGAGGCAGCAGAGAAGCTCGCCGACGAGGAAGACGTAATCAGCGCTTTCCACCAACTTCAGGAGCTGCACCAGCAGTACCGCGAGATCGGACCAGTGGCTAAGGAGCTGCGCGAGGAGGTATGGGCACGCTTCAAGGCTGCATCTACCGTAATCAATAAGCGCCACCAGCAGCACTTCGAGGATCTCCGCGCTAAGGAGGAGGAGAACCTCGCACACAAGACTGCCCTCTGCGAGAAGGTGGAGGAACTCTGCAAGACCGACAACAAGGGCGCTGCCGACTGGGAGAAGCACTCTAAGGAGATTATCGACATACAGAACGAGTGGAAGACCATTGGCTTCGCTCCACAGAAGATGAACGTGAAGATATTCGAACGCTTCCGCGCTGCTTGCGACGACTTCTTCGGACGCAAGGCAGAATACTTCAAGGCACTCAAGGCTACCTTCTCAGAGAACATCGAGAAAAAGAAGGCACTTGTGGAGAAGGCGCAGGCACTCGCCGACAGCACCGACTGGAAGGCGACAAGCGACAAGCTCATCGCGCTGCAGAAGGAGTGGAAGACCATTGGCATGGTTCCGAAGAAGCTCGGCGACCAGCTCTGGCAGGACTTCCTCAGCGCATGCAACAAGTTCTTCGAGGCTCGCAACGCAGCCGGCGCCGGTCAGCGCAACGAGGAGCACGCCAACCTCGAGAAGAAGCAGGGCATCATCGAGCAGCTGAAAGCACTCGCCGAGAACGCTGCCGAAGCTACACGCGAGAAGGTGCAGGCACTCACCGAGGAGTACAACAAGGTGGGACACGTGCCGTACAAGGAGAAGGATAAGCTCTACGAGGCTTATCACGAAGTGCTCGACCGCATCTACAAAGAGCTGAACATCTCTACAAAGCGCCGCCGTCTGAACGACTTTAAGGCTAACATCAAGAACGTGGCAAAGCGTGGCGAAGAGGCTCTCGACAACGAGCGTGGACGTCTGGTTCGCCGCTTCGACCAGCTCAAGCAGGAGATACAGACCTACGAGAACAACCTCGGTTTCCTCAACGCAAGCTCCAAGAAGGGCAACAGCCTCATCGACGAGATGAACCGCAAGGTGCAGCACCTACGCGACGACCTCGAACTGGTTCGCCAGAAGATAAAGGCTATCGACGCAGAAAACAAGTAAACGCAAGTTAACAATGCCCAAAGAGGCCTAAGAAGGCTTAGTTCGGCTTAAACGCGCAGCCCTAAGAAGGCTTAGTTCGGCTTAAAAGCAGCCTAAGAAGGCTTAAAACAAAAAGATGGAGTCAACAATCGTTGGCTCCATCTTTTTGTTTTATCAGCATCAGCGGAAAACACCGCCCATCATTTCTTCATATCCTTATCCACCATTGCCGCGACGCACGAGTCCGACCACACATTCTCAGCGGTCTCAATCATATCGAGCACCGTGAAGACGGGCAGTATAACACCCATTATCGCAACCGGCGCACCAACGCCCGACATCAGCGAGAGCGTGAGGAAGAAGCACCCCATAGGCACTCCGGCGTTGCCGATGGCAGCCACCACGGAGATGAACAGCCAAAGCAGCATCACGGGCAGCGAGAGTTCGATGCCACCGTTCTGCATCACGAAGAGCGATGTCACGAAGATGAACGCAGCACAACCGTTCATGTTGATGGTTGTGCAGATGGGCAGCACGAAGCGCGCCACCTTGCTATCCACGCCGAGTCGCTCCTCCGAGGTCTGTATCGTCACGGGCAGCGTGGCAGCCGAACTTTTCGTGAACAGAGCCATGAGCACAGCCGGCATCATGCGACGCATAACGTGCACGGGGTTGAGTCCGCGAGCCACGAGGAACAGTGGCAGCACCACGAAGAACTGCAGCATATTACCACCCAATATCACGGCTACATACTTGCCTATCGATGCTACAACCGTGCCTGCCGACACCTCTGCCGACAACTGCGCAGCGAACGCCACGATGCCAACAGGCAGCACAGCGATAAGCCAGCGAATGAGTCGCGACACGACGTCCTGCAACGCAGATAGTCCGCGCATAAGCAGCACCTTATTCTCCCCCTCGGGCATCTTCGCCAACGCCAAGCCCACAGCCACGGCGATGAGCAGCACCGAGAGCACATTGCCCTCGATAAACGGGCGCAGGAAGTTGTCGGGCACGATGCCAATCATATAGTCGAAGTACGACCCATTGGTCACCTCCTGCGGTACGCCGTCACCCAAACGACTACTCTTCACCATCTCCATCGGCAAGTTGTCGGGCGAGATGATGATATAGAGCATCATGCCCACAGCAGCTGCAGCGATGGTGGTGAGCAGCGTGTAGCTGATGGTATGGCGGAATATGCGACGTGTTTCGCGCTGCATACCGAACGTTGCGAGTGTTGTTGTCACGGCAAGTGCTATGGTCGGCACAGCTATAAACTGGAAGAGACGTGTGAAGATGGTAGCCACGAAGTTAGCCATCGTGTTCACCCACTCCACGCCGAGCAATCCGAGGCACGAGCCCACGACCAATGCGCCAAGCCACAGCCAGAAGTTCTGCCTTCCACCGCAACAAGTGTGTTGTGTTTCTGATTTGTTCATATCGTTATTGTTGTTTATTTATTTATAAATCAGCCACGTTTCGACTTAAAGAACTCCGTCATTAGCGTTCGACATTCCTCTTCCAACACACCGCTTACCACCTCACACTTCGGGTGCAGAGCCTTTGGAGCGAAGGCGCGGAAACCGCGCTTCTCGTCGCCAGCGCCATACACCACGCGCCGCACCTGCGCCCAGCCCAAGGCACCGGCGCACATAATGCAAGGCTCTACGGTGACGTAGAGCGTGCAGTCGGTGAGGTATTTGCCGCCGAGCTGGTTAGCAGCCGACGTTATCGCCTGCATCTCAGCGTGTGCCGTCACGTCACCAAGTGTCTCCGTGAGGTTATGCGCACGCGCAATGATGCGGTCGCCAGCCACGACAACTGCGCCAACGGGTATCTCCCCCTCGTCGCGTGCCGCCTCCGCCTCCACCAGAGCACGACGCATAAACTGCTCGTCCTTCTTCTGCTGTTCTGTTTTCTCCATGTCGTTTTATGTCTTCAAGTGGATACCTAATAAGTACATCGTAGATACTTAATATATACATCGTAGATACTAAGTCACTGAAAAAGTGAATACAAAGATAATGCAAAAGAAAGACAACACAAAATAAGTGGTACTTATTTTTTTATAATATAAGTACCACTACCGCATACCAACCTACTTACTTTCAACAATTTTAGCGATTCTAACGCTCACTTCATACAACAGGTATAAAGGAATCGTTACCAACACAAGTGTCATCAAATCAGGAGGTGTTATAATTGCAGCAACAATCATAATAACGATTAAAGCATGTCAAAAGTACGACTATCGTGGACGACTTGTAAAATCGTCACTAAGAAAAAAACAAACAAGTGTAGGAAGAAAGCTATTGTTCTCTTCCTACACTATTGAGACTTTTTGAAGCATATACCAGCATCGCGGATACGCTTACATAACGCAAGATATGAGCGAATATTTAGCTACTTAAAGAACCAATAATTGTCTTTCTCATTCTTTTGCTTTTGATTCATTAACGCATTATCAAAACATCCAATAAAAAAAAGATAAATACTTAATTCTTCATTCACTTTTTGGGAAAATTTGCGTAAATAACACATTGTTTGTTCATCCTTATAAGATATAATATCATTATTATCTGTATGCATAATGTAGTTCCCATATTTACTATTTAAATATTCATTAATCTTTAAAAATTCTGATTGCATTTCAGATTCTTCAGTTGATGCTTTAAAATATATATCAACATCATATAATTTATCGTTATAAAAACGAAATTTTACACTTTCTGTTTTCATTCCGTCAAACGTTGACATCTGAAATATTAAAGTCTCATTGTCAACATATTCAATTTTAAATCCATTTTTTTTCAAAATTGATTTCACTTCAGACATTGAAGAACCTAAAGTACAGCCAGCTATTGTGCGTTGTATCTGTGCTTGCATTGTTAAGCAAAACACCAAAAGAAGTAATGTGAATATTTTTTTCATCATAATCTTACTTATATATTAGTCTTTCTTTATATTCAAATTACGCCACGAATTTATCATATTAGAAGAAGGTGATATAGTTGGGTGTTGTGGTTTACTATTTACTACTATAGATTTCTGTGCCACTTCTGTCTTAACATAATCAGCCAAACTTCCTAAATCTAACGTTCCTGTAGACGATTGTATCTTTTTCAACAGATAGTAGGTAAAAAGACCATGTACTTTTTCCTTATAAGGGAATGCTGTCTCTTTATCTGTCACAGCACTAAACACAACCATATTACCCTTTGGAACTTCTAATTGTGGTTTAATTGCCACACCACGAGCAGAAGCCAAAACCTCTCCATTGCGCTGAGCACCACTGAAACATGCATCCATAAACACCAAAACCTCCTTTGCAGGCATGTTTCCTAATATGCCATACAATCGTGATAACTTATAGGCACTTTCTTCCAAATTGGTTATATCTGCATCTACAGGAAGAAGATAAGCTTCTTTCGTTGCATCATCAGGAACGCCATGACCTGCATAATAAATAATAAAACTTGCCTTACCATTAAAATCTTCAGCAGTTCGCTTCATCCAGTTGAATTGTTGTACCATATGGTTACGACCTGCATTTGGAATAAAATGTACGTTTTCGGCAGGTAAACCAAGTGCCTTCACACAATATTCCTTAAAAATAACGCCATCATTATACGCAAATTCGACGTTCTTTTCATTTTCATACTTTTCGTTTGCTATAATTACAGCAAATGTGTATTCTTGCTTGGTTTGTGCAATTGGAATTTTCTGATCGACATCTGATGTTCCCAAGGTAAGTGCAGTAGTTGAAAATCCTGATTTGCCACCATTATCAAGTTCTATTTTATCGAAATTATAATCAACTTTAGCTATAGAATAATTCAAAGCATCATCGTTTCGATATCTATAAATATTACCATTAGGCATAGTAAAGATATACTCTGATAATCCTAAATAATTATTTTCGATAGTGAACTTTGGTTCATACTTTACTTTATTAAACTCACTTTTGAAATTTTCTGCATCAGCAACAGGAATATGAACGGTGAGTAACTTTTTTGAGTAATTAGACTTTATATTATAAGTTTCATTATCAGGATCATAAACTCCAACAATACTTAATTTATCTTGTGGCAGTCGTTTTGCACCTACATTTACATACAAGTCTTGTGCGTCTTTAGTCAAAGAAAAGACCTTTTGCTGTCGCGTTTCTTCATTAACACGTTTCTGCCAATCTGTTAATTTCTCGAACTCACCCTTTTTCTGCCAATCGTTAATAACTTTCTCTACGTAGTTTTGAGCAAAAAAGCTAAAGGAATTGCGATGATTCATAGCAGAAGCAACCTGTTGCTCCCATATTTTAGTTGCATTATCTAATTTTTCTAAAGCTGCATTGTATGCAGGTGCCAAATCATGCTTATTTTTATAGGAATACACTTTATTTATAAACTTGACCTTACTTTTAGCCTCAACTGGAATTATATTTCCGTTGAAATCAGCTCCTCCATAAGACCAATCTGACATTTGCAGTACCAAAAAATCGTCTTTTGACAAAGTCATTTTGCTTGCTTGTATAAATGGAAACAATTCTTTTCCATCCATACCTACTATACCCCATTTACCATTAACAGAGCATAAAAATCCTTTTAGTTTTTTTATTGGCTCAATTGTATTATACTTACAAGGCAACACTTCACTTCCAGAGATGTCACACAATCCTTTTTTTCCATTCTGTAGTACTTCAAAGACAAAGTCGTTTTCACTGATTTTCACGTTATCATACTTTTCAGCTTTAATAACAGGAATACCATCAACATCATAAATTCCGACCTTTCCATCTTTCACTACCTCGATTAGTTCAAGACTGGTTGTTTTCTTTAATGTTATAGAAGAGTACTCGCAAGGAAGCATCAAAACACCACTACTTGTATGTAAACCGATTTTATTGTCTCTGCTCACTTTAAAACAACGTTTGTTACCAAAAGTATATTCCTCTATTTTGCCATAGTTATAAGGCAAAAGTTGTTGTCCGGTCTCAAAGTCCAGCACCCCCCATAGACTTTTATCTTGAGCATACAACTTCAATTTGCCATCAACTCTTGAAAAATAAGCATTTGAGAACTGGCAAGGATACAGCTCCTCAAAGTCTGTAGTGTATACGCCCCATAGCTTGTTTTTCTTGCAAAGCAGATAACCCTCCGAATGGTCAATGCGCTCAAACTGGCATGGAATAATTATTTTTCCTTTATCATTAGCCAATCCAAACAAACCATTTTCCTCAATTTTAAAACTTGTGCCTACCAATGCAATATTGTCATATTTGCAAGACAATACTTCTTTTAGGGAAGCATCAGCAAGTCCGTATTTATCTCCACGCTTAACAATAGTAACACCCTTATCATCTTCAATAAGGCTATAGTCTATACTTGTATATGGGCATGGTTGTAGGAGTGAGTAGGATTTCCATTCGTATCCATTAGATGGCTCTTTTGGCATTTGGGGCATAGGGTTATATGCCTTGTAAGGAGCTACTGTAAGTCCTCGTTCGCCCATTACTCTATCTTCGAAAGGTTGATAAGCAACTTTGCTTGCTGCACTCTCGCCAAGTGTAGCCTCTGTCACACCTGATAGAATAGCACCTAAGAAACCTCCACTCTTCTTATTAGAATTTTTAGCTTGATGCTCTGCAACAGCTTGATTATAAGCTGCGTTTTTGGCTGATTTCCATAAGTTATATGCTTCTTTCTTTGCTGCAGCCACACGAGCATTATAAGCTTTCAGTTCATTTTCATACCGTTGTTCCTCACGTAAGTATGCTTGATAATCACGATCATATTGTTTCTTGTCTGCTATCCACTGATCATGCTCATCTTTTTTCATTTCATCAAAGATCTGCAACTCAACAAATCCCTTATGAATTTTATACTTTACCGCATTTGTTGCTATTACATTTCCTTCTCTATCAGCAAAGCCATAATAGTTTACACCACGGTCTGAATATCCTAAGAGATACCAACCACCACATTCCGTGCGATAACGAGTTAGAGAGTATTTTGCCTTTAAACGACTCATGACTGCAGCATTTTGAGCATCAAGTGTCAAGGGGAAAAGGCAAACTCCAATAATTAGTAATTGAAAAATCTTTTTCATATCTTTTTTAGTATTTATTCTGTTACATAACGAACTCTTGCCCAGTTTTCCTCTCTTAAATAATAATAACTACGAATACCCTCATTAGGGCTGACAGATAAAGCTCTCTGACATTTATCATCACTTGAGAGTTTTGTACTTAACCAAAAATAGCCAACTTGATTTCCTCCATAAAAATTAATTCCATTATTCCAACCTCCATATGGCATATAGATGACATTTCCATTCTTTCCTTTTACAACGCCACCAATATAACTGATTTTTGAGTTCGTAAGTGTATATGAATATTGATCGGTTAACACACAATTTGAAGCAAATTCAAGAGCTTCTTCATGAGTTGGCAAACGCCATTTTTCACCCCAAGAATATTTATCCCAAGTTAACATTTTCTCTTGTATAAGGTCTCCAAATGTACGAGGTTCGTCTGCGCCCTCATTATAAACAGCCCATTTCAATCCACTTGGAAGTCCCAAGTCTATATAAGGGTATCCATCTTTAAAACCTGACACCAAATAAAACAAAGCAGACTCTTCACTATAGACAGTATCTTGTTCTGTCACACAATATGCTCTTACATAGGTCATCATTCCCTTTACACCATTTTCTAAACAAGCCTTACTTTCCAAACGACTTGTATTACTATTGGTGATGACCACTTTTTTCTCACAATTTGTTATCATTGGAAATTTATACTCTTGACTGAAACAAAAACCTGCTTCCTTTATATTGGCTCCATTTAATAACAAATTAGAACAGATAGTAGGCTGTTCGCTTTCGCTTGGTCCAGAATATAGAGAACTGATAGTGATATAACCTACTTCTATTGGAGTAGTAAAAGACTTTACATCTCCCTCTAAATCATACCCACCTCTTCTTCTTATCATCTTGTAATAATAAGTGGTATTAGGTTCTAATACAATCGTAGAGGTATTATTTACTTTTTCTATAGCATTTTTTTCTGATAGGTTTGGTGTACTTCCAACCAAAACAAATGCATCATCGTAACCAACATTCACCTGTACAGAGCTACCACGTATCCATGTTACTTCTGGAGTTACAACTTCCTCAGGAATATTAGATTCGATATCAATAGGATCTAAACATGCAATCATAAAAAGAGAGCATAAACTCAAAAAAAACAAATTAAGTATTTTCATAGCTTTTAAGATTTTAAAATTTAACACCAACACCACAATTTAAGACCCACTCTTTTTCCATTTTTGAAACACCAATATTTAATGCGAAATGACCAAAACTAAACATTGCTCCGAAATCGTAAAGGATGTTTGATACATCATATATAGGATAATCATCGTCTTCATATTCGAAATAATATTTATTACCTAATAGTTCATATCCGGTTTCACGTCCTCCGTATCCAACACCAGCATAAAGATATAATGGCTTAATAACATTCACCATTAAACCACCAGCAGCTGCCCAATAATTAGTTGCAGTTTCTCCTGTGAACCAACCTTTTTCTGTTGTTTCCTTGGCATAACAGCCATAGATGCCTTTTACGTAGAAACCTATGGTTTTTACTGTTCCAAACATCAATCCAAATTTTGCATCCTTAATTCTTTTTGTAGGCAAAGCTACTTGTGGTAAGAAAAACCAATTATATTTCCATGGACGCTTATTTACTTTAAGTTGACAATCGCGTTCTATTTCATCGAAAGGTTGAACTGTTATGTTTTCTGAATATGGTTTGTACTTCTTGTTAATATAGCGCAAGGTTATATCGTGATTTCCTAACAACTCCAAAGTTATTGGTGCTTTTCCTTTTTCTGCTCCATCAACGAAGACAGTAACATCTTTTATCGGAGATGAAACGAACACTTTTCCTGTAATTGGAATTTCTTTCGTAAAACTACCAACGTCTGGCACTTCTATCTCCTCACGTTTAACCACTTCACCATTATATTTGATAATAACGATATGTGTACCAGAAAGCAGTTCCTTCTCAAAAACATTGTTTGATGACATTTCATCATCCACACCTATCTCACATCCTACGGACGTTATGAAACGAGCATTAACAGTAGTTATCTGCGCTAATACTGTAGTTATTGGCGCAAACAACAAAAATAATAACAGTTTTTTTTTCATAGTTTTTAAATATTATGTTTTAATTTAATAGTATCACACTTGCTTGTGTATTATCCATATCGGGCATTGTTTTTCCTACAGGTGCTCCTATGTACGTTAGGTCGGTAATTACGAATCGCTTACCATCTAACAGAATATAATCTCCTGCGACCTTGTCAGTAAAGCAAACCGCACATGCCAAATGTCCTGGATAATACACCAAAATGGTTTGTAACCCTAACAAATCGCGAACAAGTCGCGTGAAAAGAATTGCTCTATCTTCACAGTCGCAGTATGGATAGTATAGCGTTTCTTCAGAAAAGAAAGCCCGATCGTGCCCCCACACCTTATCGTCATATTCGTAAACAAAGGCTGTTTGAACCCAGTTCAATAGTTTATTTGCAGCTTCCAACTGATTAAGACCACTTATTTTTTCTGTAAGCTTAGGGTAAAGTTGTGACTTTACATGCTCATCTAAAGGCGTATTTGCATACATAGCCCATCTGGTCATCACATTACCATTGATTTCGGAAGTAGGATAAGTATTGTAGAAATCAATCATATTGGTATTTACTTGCACCCGTACCTCAACATCTGGATATCTCTTTGAAATCAAAGTTCTTAAATTGCTTGGTTTATATTCAAATGTTTGTTGTAAAGGGATATATAACGACAATGGTTTTTCTTGCGGAAATGAAGCATCGCATATTTCCAATTGATTTTCATTGCATTTAAAAGGATAATATTTGATGTTGTCTATTTTAAAATAATCCATATCATATATTCCATGCTCACTTGCATATAATAAATAGAGATTTTGTCCGTTTCGTCCAAGTCTCATTCTGTAACCACTCTGGCAATAAATATAAGAGGTGAGCATAGTAGTTTCGTTGCAATTGCTGAATATGACTTTCGAAAGTGAAAACAATAGGTTAAGATATGCCCAATCACATAGACTCAAACTTATTCTCAACGAAAGACAATCTCTTATCGTATTATTTAAGATGCCTTTATCTGAAAGTGAAGTCCATACTTTCGACAGATTACTATTGTCACTTTTTAAGTTGCTCAACATATTTCTAACCTCATTGTTTATACGAATAGCACACTCGGTTCCATAATACTCGAATTTAACTATTTCTTCATTTGGTTGCTGTTGTTCTTTTATAGGTTCTACCGGTATTGGTTGTGAAAGAGGCTGTGGAGTTGTAACAACATCCTTTATTGGAATTGCGCGATTTTCAATAGGCTTGTCTTTATCTTCTTCAACAACAATTACTGGTGGAATTGTTTCATCTTTAGGCTTAGGAATAGCAGGAAGAGCATTAAAACGCTTCCATGATTCCTCCAAGAATTTTGCATATTGAGCATTTGCCTGTCTGCGAAAATCACTATACTCTTGCTTAGCTTGCTGCTTGAATTTCTCATAAACGCTATGAGGATCCGCAGTTTGAGCATTACAACTTAAACTGGTACATAGGATTATAATGAATGCAACTTGTTTCATATCATCCTCCTTTATCACTTATGTATTGTTATAGTTGTTTTCTTTAACACCATATTAGTATCTCGTGCTCTGCATTTTGCCAGCCATTTTTGAAAATCATCATAAGAGAGTTCTCTTGGCAGCCCTTCATCGTGTTTGTTGTCTATCGCCTTCACAAAAGAGTTGGTTGAAAACACCACATACACTTGATTCATTTCCTGTTCGTGTGAACAAGTCATGGTATATTCGTCTACGTATGGTTTAAGTTCTGGTGATGCGTTTTTTATAGAGAATAACACATATCTTTTATTGGCTTCCACTGGAAAACAACCACTTTCCATGTTCTGGTATGGTAGAAGGCAGAAAGCACGTTGGTCTGCATCTATAAGATATACGACAAGATAACCTGATGTGGGTGACTGAAATGAAACGAAGAGGTCATCACCGCTTTTAAACGAATTGCTTTCAAATCTGTCTTCTATGCCATTACGCAACACCAACGATTTGACATCAATAGTAGATGAAACAATTTCTCTAATCCGTCCTTTCACCGCAACACGCACTACAAGTATATCCTTTTCATACGAAATGTCGAATCGTGGTTTGCCTATTGTTTCAATCCACTCACCCTTAACCTCGCTTCCGCCGATAGAAAGAAAATCGACCTCCGACTCACCATTACTATTTTTCACCAATGTAGAATTCGATTGTGATATGGTTGTGCCAAACTCGTCTGCAATCAATTGGGTTTTCAGACGCTCCAACGCTATTTGCTTGGCTTTTTCCAAATCAACATTCTCAGGCACAAAGTATGTGTATTCTCCATCTACTGTTTTAGTCTGTTGAGAAAAACAACAGATGGAGAATGTGATGCACATCAAGCTGCATAGGAGTCTCTTTACCATCCTAATATTTTATCCAGCTTTTTATGTATTTCCTCGCTTTTGTCTTTCAGTTCATCTTGCACGGCTCGTTTTGCTGCCGCCTTTGCCATAGCACCATTGTAAGCTATACGAACAAGAACTTCTTTATTCTTGTTGCTCTTTACACGATAACACTCCATTACAATTATGGTACGACCAATACTTTGAGAGATAAGATTCTTGGCCCCCATGATACTTTGTGTCAATGATGCAGCTTCTTCAGCACCAAGTTGTTTGTTGGCTACAGAATTTTCAACAAGTGCCGTTACTTCAGTCTGTATCAGACCTGCAAGATTCTGCTTGGCTAATTCCAAAGCCTGCATCTTTGCAGCATCATAGTTCTCGCCTATGCTCATTGCTTCGCCCATAAGATACTTAGGATACATATCTTCATCGTACTCCGTCTGCATCATGTAAGACTTGTCCAATTGTTTCTCTAAAGGTAAGGCACCTGGTGCCGTTATCCAGCCTTCTTTTGTTAGTTTCTTGGCATCTTTTCTTGCAGCTTTAGATGCTTTTTCGTTTAACTCACTCTTGGACGCTTTACGCATCTCTTGACGTTCTTTACGAACATCTTTTGTAGTCTGCGCTGTTATGTTTGCACTAAGGCAAAGAATGGCAAACGTACATACGAACATTTTTTTCATTGTAGGAATCTTTTAATTTATAATTGATTTTGTACTGTTTCTAAAAATCCATTTGGTATATAAGCTGTTGCGACTAAGCATAGCCCTGATATTTCCACAACAACACGTTGTTGTCCTGCAATACGAGCTACACGACCTGTTACCCCCTTAAATTCTCCATCAATCACCTTTACTATATCACCACTTTTATAGTGGCATTGTTCCGCGGACACTATCCGTACATGCTCACTGTCTGTACTTGTAGCTTTGATAAAGTTCGTCATTGATGTAAATGGAATTGTGAGAGGGGGATGTTTGCCATTGTCCTCCAATGGTTTTGTCTTATCAAGATAAAATTTTAAAACAGAGGTCTCTTCTCCCTTTTTCTTGATAATGGAGTTTACAGTCTCCCTTGTAGCATATACAAAAAAGAGATTGGGAAGAAGAGGCTGTAACATTCGCTTCTTCTTCCCAATCTCTTTCTTTATTATATAATGCATAGGCATATATGACTGCACATTGGCTGTAGATATGATGTCGCAAGCTTTCTGTGTTCTGTTGTATGTAACTCGCAACACGAACCATTCGTGATCTGCCTTTTGCACATAGTCCGAGGACACCCCTGTTTGTGAGCGTTGAGCTTCGGGGAGGACGTTGGAGGTAAGTCCAACGTGAGGAGATTTGCTTCGACCTTTGGGAGTATGCGCATTAAGCAATGCGTTCATATCGTTTTTTATGTCTGACGTTAAGTCCGCAATTATTGACATAAAAAAGCGTGGAATCGTCCTGTTGTCCATTCCACGAGTCGAGGCTCTTGCATTGCCTATTATAGTCGAACAGACAACGTCAGAGCCCACGCCGATATGAAAATCAGTACCGTAAAGAGACCTGTATAATACATTTTACTGCATCCCAAAAGGATACAATCTATGCTTACAAGGTCTCCACGGGGATTGATAAATCACACCCGGGACATCTACCGTTGACCATATTCGAGACTATAATTCAGAATGTTTGCAAGATTCGACTCGTCTCAAACACAGCGTAAGATAAACGCCTTCTATATGTCTTGACTCTCTTCCCACCCATAGCCCGCTTATTACCGAGAAAGTTGTTTGGACTTCTCAGTTTTCAGCTCGGCGTTGGCTGTCTGCTTATCGACATTGAGCGAACCCAATTTGACACACAGACTTGAGAGCCACTGCAAATTTAATGATATTTTATCATAACAAGCAAGGTTTACACGAAAAATATATCAATACCATCCAATTTTAACATTCAAACGACTATTATTGCCGTACATAGAAGTACAAAGTAGCCGTACTCCATAACGTGGTAGAGGTCGAATTAAACAAAAACAAGCCTACTTGCTTTGTCGTCTCTTCAAATAGCTGTAACTTTGCCTGCAAAACAAACAACATGGCAAAGCATAACGACACGGGGAAATGGGGCGAGGAGATGGCTGCCGACTATCTGCGCAACTCGGGATACGAAATTATTGAGCGCGACTGGCGCGACGGTCACCGCGACATCGATATCATAGCGCGGTCGCCCGACCTGCGCACCATCGTGTTCGTGGAGGTGAAGACCCGATCGAACGATGTCATAACAAAGCCGGAGGAGGCAATCGACCGAAGGAAAATACGCAACATCGGCATGGCTGCCGACTCGTATGTGAAGATGCTGAACGTGCTCGACGAACTGCGCTTCGACGTGATTTCCGTAATCGGCGGCACGAAAGAGACGGCGCAAGTGGAGCACATCGTCGATGCGTTCAACCCGTGCTTGGCATTTTGAATTCAAAACTCTGAAAATGAAGATACTAAAACTCACGGAGACCACGTCGACGAACGATGTGCTTCTTGCTCACCCCATTCCCTCGCCTAAGGAGATGGTGGTAGCGGTGGCTGAATATCAGACGGCAGGACGCGGACAGGCAGGCAACTCATGGGAGAGCGAGCGAGGCAAGAACCTGCTGTTCTCCATACTCACCAGTCCGCAGAACATAGCCGTGACTGACCAGTATGTGCTGTCGATGGCTGGCGCACTGGCTCTGAAGGCGGCACTCGACCAGTACACCGACCACATCACGCTGAAGTGGCCCAACGACATCTACTGGCGCGACCGCAAGATAAGCGGTACGCTCATCGAGACCACCGTGAAGGAGAAACGCATAGATCGCTGCGTGTACGGCATCGGTCTGAACGTGAACCAACACGAGTTTCGCAGCAATGCGCCCAATCCCGTGTCGCTATATAATATAATAGGTGTAGAGACACCACTCAACGAGGTGCTTGATGCCGTGCTTCTTAGCTTCAACGAATACTACCAGCGTGCTATCGAGGGCGACATCAGCGGCATCATCCACGAATACAACGCTGCACTGTTCCGTCGCGAGGGGCTGCACCCCTACGAAGACTGCGCCACGCATGAGCACTTCGAGGCACGCATCAGCCGCGTTGCGCCCAACGGATGCCTGCATCTCATCGACGCAAATGGGCAAGAACGCACGTATTGGATGAAGGAAGTGAGGTTTATCCTATAATGGTTTGGCTACATCACGAAAAAGCAGTACATTTGCATCACAAGGGGGTGCACACAAGGGGGTGCACTTGTTTCAAGTGCACCAACAAAGCAAAAAGTGCACCAATCAAGGGATAGCACCAACAGTTCTGTTGGTGCAGCTGAGACAGCTGCACCCCCTAAAGTGCACCAACAAAGCAAGAAGTGCACCAACCAACCAAAGAATTGCACCAACAGCTCTGTTGGTGCAGCTGAGACAGCTGCACCCCCTAAAGTGCACCAACCAAGCAGAGAGAACACCCCAACAATAACAAATAAAACAAACGAAAACATACAACATGGCAAAATTCAAGAGAATTCTCCTCAAGCTCAGTGGCGAGAGCCTCATGGGCAAGCAGAGCTTCGGTATCGACCCCGTTCGTCTGGGCGAATACGCAGAGCAGATCAAGGAAGTACACGAAATGGGCGTGCAGATTGGCATCGTCATCGGTGGCGGCAACATCTTCCGTGGACTCAGCGGTGCATCGAAAGGCTTCGACCGCGTGAAGGGCGACCAGATGGGCATGTGCGCTACCGTCATCAACTCGCTCGCACTCAGCTCAGCGCTCGGCGCACTGGGCGTGAAGACAAAGGTGCTCACAGCTATCCGCATGGAGCCTATCGGCGAGTTCTACTCTAAGTGGAAGGCTATCGAGGCTATGGAGGCAGGATATGTCTGCATCTTCTCTGCCGGCACCGGCTCGCCCTACTTCACCACCGACACCGGCTCGTCGCTTCGCGGCATCGAGATTGAGGCTGACGTGATGCTCAAGGGCACACGCGTCGACGGCATCTACACAGCCGATCCTGAGAAGGACCCGACAGCTACGAAGTTCACCGACATCACTTATGACGAAATCTACACACGCGGTCTGAAGGTGATGGACCTCACAGCCACCACAATGTGCAAGGAGAACAACCTGCCTATCTACGTGTTCAACATGGACATCGTGGGCAACCTGAAGAAGGTGATGCAGGGCGAGGAGATCGGCACATTGGTACACAACTAATCATCAGGGGGTGCAGATGTCTCATCTGCACCAACCAGTTTTTCTTGCTACGTAGGTGGTGTGTCAAAACTCAATTAACGCGGGCTGAAAGCCCAACAGCACATAGCCCAGGGCAGCGCCCTGGGTATAATGGTGTATATAATGAACAATGCGCCCTGCAAGGGCAACACCTTAATAATTAGGCTTTTGCCCTTGCAGGGCGTATGGTTCGTGTGTGTCTTTTAACCCAAGGCGCTGCCTTGGGCTATGTGGTATTGCCCCTTCGGGGCGTGTCGCTTGCGAGTTTTGACACACCCTCCCCTTGAAAACATATAAAAATAGAAAATATGAAATTATCTTTACGCAAATCATTATTCGCAATAGCCCTCTTCTCGTTCGTCGGAGCCTTAGCACAGGGTCCGAACAACAGTGGCACATACTACAGCGCAGCCAACGGCAAGAAGGGAAAGGCTCTGAAGACTGCTTTGTCGAAAATTATCGGCAATCCTGACGTTGTTTCTTATGACGGACTCATATCGGCTTACAAGAAGACCGACCGTCGCGACGACGGCAAGGTGTGGGATATGTATTCTTGCACGACCAACTACAACTTCAACGATAATGGTGGCAACTACAAGAACGAAGGCGATATATACAACCGCGAACACTCGTTCCCGAAAAGTTGGTTTAACAAGAAATCGCCAATGGTCAGCGATATTGTTCACGTAGTGCCAACCGACGGAAAGGTAAATGGTATGCGCGGTAATCATCCGTTCGGCGAGACCAAGGGCGAGACATACAAATCAAACAAGGGTTTCAGCAAACTCGGTAAGTCAACAACTCCCGGTTACACGGGCACCGTATTCGAACCGAACGACATCTACAAGGGCGACTTCGCGCGCATCTATCTCTACATGGCTACATGCTACGAGAGCAAGATAAGCGGTTGGTCAAGCCCGATGCTCGCCGGCAACTCCTATCCTGCTTACAAGGAGTGGGCGCTCAACCTGCTGCTGAAGTGGGCTGAGAACGACCCCGTGAGCGAGAAGGAGGTGAACCGTAACAACGCTGCCTACGGCGTGCAGAAGAACCGCAACCCGTTCGTCGACTATCCTGGTCTGGAGCGTTACATCTGGGGCGACATGCAGAACGTGCCGTTCAGCTACGACAACTACCAGAATCCAACGTCGATCATCACCGTCAACGCACCCACCACTCCGCGCCCGGTACGCATCTACACCATCAGCGGCACACTCGTGCGCACTACCAACGATGCCGACCGCGCCCTCGACGGACTCAACAAGGGCATCTACATCGTCAACGGTAAGAAGTACGTTGTGCAGTAGAGCTTTTAAAAGTAAAAGAGTAAAAAAGTAAAAGAGTAAAACGCTCTGCTTTTAAAAGTAAAAAGATAGGAGGTATGGGCATCCTGCCCATACCACGCACCCTAAGCATAGCATTTTAAGTAAGAAAACATAAGCGGCTACCGGAAACGAAACATTTCCAGCAGCCGCTTTTTCGTATGCCTTCGCAGATAACCTACACCTTAAAACGCCCACCTTACAGCCCACAGTGGCACATTCGTCAGCCAATCCTGCTCACGATAGTCGGACATAGAGAAGCGAACGCCGTGCAGACCTGCATTGTCTGTGACGAACTGGCGCAACGACTTAGCCCTGAGATTTTCCTCAGCCTTCACTTCTATGGGGATTACATGCGCTTCGTGCTGAACAACGAAGTCAATCTCCAATGTCGAATTGTCATTGCTGTAATAATAGACGAAGGTGCGCGGCAACGACTTTAACTGTTGCAGGACATAGTTCTCTGTGAAAGCGCCTTTGTACTCTTCAAACACATTGTCGCCGATGAGTATCTGCTCGGGAGGTGTTTCAGACAAAGCACCAAGCAGTCCGCAGTCGAGCAGAAAGAGTTTGAACGAAGCCATGTCTTCATAGAACTTCAACGGCACAACCGGTTTGCTTATGCGATGCACCTTATGCACCAAACCCGAATCGACAAGCCACTGTATTGCTATCTCAAAATCGTTGGCACGTGCGCCCTTGCGCAACGCCCCGTAGATAAACTTCTTGTTGTCGCGAGCCAACTGCGATGGTATAGAGTTCCACACCATGTTTATGCGCTGCACCTGCTGCTTGGGCGCGTGTTTCGACATATCGTTGCGATAGGCATCTATTATTTTAGAATGGATGGAACGCACCTCCCATATATCTCCACGCCCTACGTATGCTTTCACAGCCTCTGGCATTCCACCTACGAAATAATACTGACGCAACAGTTCGGTCAGCATACCTCGCAATGGCGTCAGAGCCGCCCAACTGTCGCTGCGCAGCATTTCTACAAGCTGCTCCTTGCCCATGGCCAACAGAAATTCCTCAAAATCCATTGGATACATGTATAACATATCCACCTTGCCAACGGGGAACGATGTGCCCTCGTGCAGGGTTATGCCAAGAAGCGAACCTGCTACAGCCACATGATATTCGGGTGCTTTCTCACAAAAATACTTCAACGAGGCAAGTCCACGCTCCACTTCCTGTATCTCGTCAAGAATAAGAAGTGTGGTTGAGGGCTTTATAGAGACACCGGAGATTGCACTCATACTGCGTATGATGCGATCTACATCATAGTCGACGAACATATTCTGCATATCGTTGTTGTCGTCGCAGTTGATATAGACCACTTCCGAGTATTCGCGTGCTCCGAATTCTTTCAATATATAGGTCTTTCCTACCTGACGTGCGCCTTGTAATATCAGCGGTTTACGGGTTGGCGATTCTTTCCATTTCTTTAAGCTCGAATATATGCTACGCTCCATAATTACTTAATTTACTAATTTACTGACACTTACAATGCAAAGATACACTTTTCTCGGCGAACTTACAAGCATTCACCACACTTTTCTTGGGGAACTTTCACACAAATACTACACTTTTCTTGGCGAACTTTCATACAAACACCACACTTTTCTTGGGGAACTTGTTGATTAATTGAACTTTCGCAAGCTCAGAAGTTAATGGTATTAAAGAAGTTTATCACTCCCTTGGGTCGTTCAAGAAATTAACGGACAACAGCTTTATTGCTTAAAAAATATTGCCACGCCACTAAAACAATGTTGCCACGCTACTAAAACAATGTTGCCACGCTACTAAAACAACATTGCCACGCTACGGCAACATCGTTGTCGCAGCGTGGCAATAACATAATCAGATATAAAGGTGCGCGAGCCAGTGGCTACGCGAAATCAGCAAATGCAGAGTCTTGCTATTCTATGCTTCCAAGGCAGCAGCAAACTCGCGGTGGAACGTGCTGTGGAAGTGGATTATCTCGCGGCGAGCCTCGTCGTCGAGTTCCCAAATGTTAGCTTCGCCTGCACGGTGAGCCAGTATGTGGCGCACGCAGCGTGCTATCTTGCGTTTGTTGTTGCGCGCCTGGAGCTGGTCGCCCTGTATTGGTTTCTGCGAGATGTAGGAGAAGGCTGCGAGACGCTGCATGAAAGCCTCGTAGCGATTGAAGAGCAGCGCCTGGCGCATCATCTTCTCGGGGTCGGCGTCGAGACCGTCCATGTCAATGAGCCCGTCGAGGTTCTCGTGGCTCCAGTCGGCATCACTAAGCCAGTACCACTGAAAGCCGAGGTGCTGCTCCATGTGCATGAGTCGCTGCGCAAGCATGTCCTCGTCTACGCTCTCCTCGGCACTGAACTGCTCGAAGGCGAAGCGTGCGAGAGCCACACCGGTGAGTTCCACAGCATCGGCACCCTCCACCTCGTCGCCTGTGAGAGCGATGCGCCAACGCATCATCTTGTTCTTCACGAGCACAGAGTGAGCACCCATGAGCAGGTCGCTGAGCGAGCCTTGCAGGTCGATTTCCTTCACGAGAGCCATGCGGTTGCGCATATCGCGCACCGAGAGTCGGTTGTCGTCGTTGAGCACGCACATATAGTTGAGCTTACCCTCGTCGAGTGCTATCTGGAAGCGGTCGTTAGAGTGGTCGCCCACGAAAGCGTACGAGTAGTTGTGGATGTCGCTGTGCGCTATCTCAAGGTCGCCCGAGAGTTTGTTGCCGTCGGCATCGAGGAGCGAGAAGCCTACGTATGGTATCTGCAGGCGCAGCGTGAACGGATTGCCCTTGCGCGGAGTGAGTCGGCAGGCGATGCCGTCGTCGCCGAAGTCGTCCTTGCGCACCACAAAGCCCTCGTCGGTCTCCTGCGCACGGTCGATTTCTATGGTGCCCTGTCGCCATGTGAAGTCGAAAACAATCTCCTGATCGTCCTCGCGCACTACAGAGAGGAAGCGGTCGGGCGAGATGCCGAGATACACCGCCTCTACCGGCTGCACCTCCTCATCGCCGTCGCCAAGCACGCAGATGTCAAGACTGCCCACCATCGGATCGTCCTCCCAATCGTCGGCATCGGCTCCGTCGGCGCGAAACACCACAAACGAGAGGCGGCACTGCTGGCGTGTGCCATCAGCGCGACATAGAAAATAAGATGTTTCTTCGGGTACGTAGATCGGACTGCTGATGTAGGGGTTCATACAGCGAGTCGAGTATTCGACCTCAGTCCAAGCGGACGAGGCGTGTGTGTTTTTACTGCTTGTCATATATGCTTTACAATGTTATCCTTTAATCTTTTCGGGTGCTGTCTGCCAGGAATTGCGGCAAACGGAGTGCAAAATTACTAAAAAATGGCGAAATGAGCAAGCACAAAAAGAGAATTGAGAGTTGAGAGTTGAAAATTACGGAAAAGCAGGAAAACGACTGGTAGATGGATGGAAGAAAGGCTGGTAGATTTCCCGTTTTCGAGGAAATCTACCAGCCTTTAAATGGTTTATAATATGAAGGTTACGGCGGTTCTGGAAGATATGGTAGATTTTTTCAGCAACCATACATTTCTACAGACAACCGTAAATTGAAGCGAAAAAATTACTTTTTCTGTGTCTTCGAGAACGAGTACGGAGCATCGCTCTCAGCCGTGCCGCGCTGCTTGTTAGGCTCCGAAGCCATATCGTAGACGAACTGTGCACCGTTCATAAGGTCGGTGCGCGTAACGTAGTTCTTCGTGTACGGAGCACCGTTGAGCAGCAGTGTCTTCACGTAGCAGTTCTCGTCCTCGTTGTTGCGTGCCTTGATGCTCACGCTCTTGCCGTTCTCCAGATGGAGCGTCATCTCGTCGAAGCGCGGTGCGCCGAGCACATACTCGCCCGATCCTGGGCAAACCGGGTAGAAGCCCATTGCCGAGAACACATACCACGCAGAGGTCTGTCCGTTGTCCTCGTCGCCGCAGTAGCCGTCGGGGTTGGCGTTGTACATGCGATCCATAGTCTGGCGAATCCAATACTGCGTCTTCCACGGCTCGCCCGAATAGCCGTAGAGGTAAATCATGTGCTGTACGGGTTGGTTGCCGTGAGCGTAGTTGCCCATGTTCATAATCTGCATCTCGCGAATCTCGTGGATAACAGCACCGTAGTAGCTGTCGTCGAACAATGGCGGCACGTTGAACACCGAGTCGAGCATCTGGTTGAACACCTGCTTGCCACCCATGAGGTCGATAAGTCCCTGCGGGTCGTGGAACACCGACCATGTGTAGTGCCAAGCGTTGCCCTCGGTGAAGGCATCGCCCCACTTCAGCGGAGAGAACGGCTTCTGGAACTCGCCGTTCTGCAGACGACCACGCATGAGGTTGGTCTCCTTGTCGAACACGTTGCGATAGTTGAACGCACGCTTGCGGAACGGCTCAAGTTCCTTCTTCGACTTACCCAGCTGCTTGCCGAACTGATATATACACCAGTCATCGTAAGCATACTCGAGTGTGCGAGCCACATTCTCGTTTATCTTCACGTCGTAAGGCACGTAGCCCAGCTTGTTGTAGTATTCGTAGCCGAGACGGCCGGTAGACGACACAGTCGGGTGAACAGTCTTTGTGCCATGCACCACAGCCTCCCAGAGCTTCTCTGCGTCGTAGTTCTTCAGTCCGCAGAGGTAAGCGTCAGCCACGATAGACGCCGAATTGTTGCCCACCATGCAGCCGCGATGACCCGGCGAAGCCCACTCGGGCAGGAAACCGCTCTCCTTGTATGCGTTCACCAAGCCAGCCTGCATCTTCTCGTTCATCGACGGATACATCACGTTGAGCAGTGGGAAGAGACAGCGGAAGGTGTCCCAGAAGCCGGTGTCGGTGAACATATAGCCGGGCAGCACCTCGCCGTTGTACGGCGAATAGTGTACGATTTCGCCCTGCACATTCTTCTCGTAGAACGAGCGTGGGAAGAGCACCGAGCGGTAGAGGCACGAATAGAACGTGCGCAGGTGGTCGATGTCCTGCGACTTTACCTCTATCTTGCCCAGCACGTCGTTCCATGTCTTGCGTCCGCGAGCCTTCACAGCGTCGAAATCGTCGTTGCCCAGCTCCTTGAGGTTCTCTACAGCCTGCTCCTCAGAGATGAACGACGAGGCGATGCGCACGTTGAGTTGCTCGCCGCGCTTTGTCTTGAAGCCTACGATGGCGCCGGCGTGGTTGCACTGGCTCACCAGCTCGCCACTCTTTATCTCGCCGTTCACAACTACGGATGTATATGCGAACGGACGGTCGAACTTCAGAACGAAGTAGTTCTTGAAGTTTTCGGGCACGCCACCGTTGTTCTTTGTCGTATAGCCCACAACCATGTTCTGCTCGGGCAGCACCTTAACGTATGAGCCATCGTCGTAAGCGTCAACGACGAAGCTCGCCTGCTCAGCTTCGGGATACGTAACGCGCATGATGGCAGCACGCTCCGTGGGCGCAATCTCGGTAACGACATCGTAGTCGGCAAGGTAGGCACGATAGTAATAAGGTGTAGCCACCTCTGCCTTGTGCGAGAACCACGACGCACGCTTATCCTCGTCGAACACTGGTGCGCCTACCTCCGGCATAACGGCAAACTGACCGTAGTCGTTAATCCACGGACTCGGCTGGTGGGTCTGCTTGAAGCCGCGCAGTTTGTCGGCAGAATAGGTGTATGTCCAGCCGTCGCCCATCTTTCCTGTCTGCGGAGTCCAGAAGTTCATACCCCACGGCATAGCCACAGCCGGATAGGTATTACCCGTAGAAAGCGAGTGCTTCGACTCCGATCCGACAAGCGTGCTGACGTAGTCAACTGACTCGTAGGTCTTGGCAGTGCCTGCACACACGGAAGCGAGTGCGAGCACAGCGGTGAATAGTTTTCTCTTGCTCATATTTGTTTGTTTTAGTTATTGTAGATAATGTCTATAATATACTTCGTCATTGCAAAGTTAGCAATTTCAGCCGAAATACACAATAAACAACGCGCACATACGTTGTTTATTATAAACAATTAAACACATGAAAGCAATAATCTCGCTCGCTATATTACTAACGGCTACGCTTACGGCGTGGGCTGACAGCGCAAAAGACCGCTGGACAATCTATCCCAGTTACAGCAACATAACCGAGATTGAGCCTGTCGGCAACATATGTTTTGTGCTCGCCTCGGGGGCAGTGTTCTCCTACAACATCACGGACGGAGATGTGCAAACGTACGACAAAGCAGGCGTAATGTCAGACGTAGAGGTGAGCCACATCGGATGGTCGAAAGTTGCAAAGCGATTGGTTGTGGTCTACACAAACTCGAACATCGATTTGCTGTCTGCCAACGGCGACGTTATCAACGTGCCCGACCTCTACAGAAAGTCGATGACAGACAACAAGACCATCAACCACATCGACTTCGACGGCCCATACGCCTACCTCGCTACGGCATTCGGCGTGGTGAAGTTGAACACGCGCGACGGTGCCATCATGGACACATACCAACTCGACACCGACGTGAGCTACACGTACGTGAAGAACGGGTACCTCTACGCCGAGTCGAAGGAGCGCGGACGCCTGCGCTGCAAGCTCACCGACAACCTGCTCGACAAGAGCCGCTGGGTGCGCGAGGACGGATTTACGACGCTGCGCGAGAATCGCACAAACGTGCAAGACAAACAGACAAACCTCTGGTGGACAAAGACTGCCGACGGCAAACTGACATATTACACCGTAGATGCCGATGGCAAACGCACATACAAAACAGAAGGTGTGCTGCCCGAAGGTCCGGCATCGAACAACTTCTACCGACTCTACAATCACAACGGAAAGATATATGCCGTGGGCGGACTTTTCAGTCAGGAAACAAACGGCAATCTGCCTGGTGAGGTGCATGTTTGGGACGGCACGACGTGGGGACACTATGAGCAACCTACAGAAGCACAACTCGGACATAAGAACGTCGACTATCTGTGCATGGACTTCGACCCGCTGAAGGAGGGTCACGTGATGGTTGGTGCCAAGAGCGGACTGTACGAGTTTCAGGACGGCAAGTTCGTGAAGTGCTACAACCGCGACAATAGTCCGCTCGAGTCGGCTACAGCCGACAAGAGCAAGAACTATGTCATGGCAACCGGCGTGAAGTACGACCCTACGGGCAATCTGTGGGTGCTGAACAGTCAGATTACAAATCCGCTGAAAATGCTCAGCAAGGACGGCGAGTGGAGCGTGATGAACAACATCGGATTGACGAAGGACAACGCTTGGGATGTGAAGGAGCTGTTCCTGAGTCCGACATACGGCTACATGTGGTTCGTGAACAGCTACTGGGAGGAGACGAAACTCTTTGCCTACGACTACAAGAACAACAAGCTGTACGACGCAGGCGGACCAACATTCACAAACGAGGACTATGCAACAATCAAGCCCTACTACCTGTTTCATGTAACAGAAGACAAGAACGGCAACATCTGGGTTGCTTCATCGGCAGGCCCATTATACCTCACCCCAAACGACGTGAAGAATGGTGGCGGTTGGGTGACACAACACAAGGTGCCGCGCAACGACGGAACGAACCTCGCCGACTATCTGCTGGCAAACGTCGAGACACGCTGCATCGCCGTCGACGGCGGCAACCGCAAGTGGATAGCCACATCAAGCGGCGTGTTCCTCATCAGCGACGACTGCAACACGCAGGTCGAACACTTCACCACCGACAACTCGCCACTGCTGTCGAACACGGTACACTACGTACTTGTCGACCCTAACTCAAGCACTGTATATTTTGCCACCGACAAAGGTCTGTGCTCTTATCAAAGCGATGCCACCACCCCGAACGAGAAGATGACCAAGGACAACGTGTATGCCTACCCCAACCCCGTTACGCCCGACTACACAGGCGACATAACCATCGTCGGACTGAGCTATAACGCCGACGTGAAGATTGTCACAACCAACGGCACTCTCGTCAACCAAGGCAGAAGCACTGGCGGTTCGTACCGCTGGAACGGATGCGACCTGAAGGGCAAGCGCGTGGCGAGCGGCATCTACATGGTGGAGACAGCCACAGAAGACGGCAGCAAAGGCACTGTGTGCAAGATAGCCATCATCAACTAACTCACGATTTATATGATTTCTATTTGCATCGCTACATACAACGGCGCAAGATACATAGCCGAGCAGTTGGCATCGATACTCAAGCAACTCTCAGCCGAGGACGAAGTGGTGGTGAGCGATGACGGGTCTACGGACGGAACCTTAGACATTGTGCGCAGCTTCAACGACCGCAGAATACGCATCGTCGACGGACCGCAACGCCACTCGCCTACGCTCAACTTCGAGTGGGCGCTGCGCAATGCCAAAGGCGAATACATTTTTCTTGCAGACCAGGACGACGTCTGGCTTGAGGGCAAGGTGAGAAGATGTGTGGAGGAACTGCAGAAGTGCGACTGCGTAGTGAGCGACGCGAGGGTTACGGACAGCCTTCTGAACACAACAAGCGAGTCGCTCTTCCAGCTGATGCACGTAAGGCGTGGACGGCTCTCGAATCTTCTTTGGCGCAATGGCTATACGGGCTGTTGCATGGCGTTCAAGCGTGAGGTGCTGAGCAAGGCACTGCCCTTCCCTACCGACATCCCGATGCACGACATCTGGATCGGCAACGTGGCAGCGTTCTGCGGCTCGTTGCACTTCATCGACGACCGACTGCTGCTGTTCCGCCGACACGACGCGGCTACATCGTGCAACGGCAAGGGAAGCAATTACTCGCTTTGGCAGAAACTTTCGTTCCGCTGGCACACGCTTAAGAATATCGTCAAACTGAAAACCGGAATAAGATAACCTTATCTCAATACGCAACAGAAAAAACGTAATCTATGACTCTGAGCATAATAATACCTATATATAATGTGGCAGACTCGCTGCGCCGATGCGTAGACAGCGTGCTTGCGCAGTGCATCAGCGACTGCGAACTGCTGCTCGTCGACGACGGTTCGACCGACGAGAGCAGACTGATAGCTGACGAATATGCAGCTAAGCACGCCAACATACGCAGCTTCCACAAACCGAACGGCGGACTCTCCGACGCACGCAACTTCGGACTGCAACATGCCGTGGGCAGATACGTAACGTTCGTGGACAGCGACGACGAGGTGGCGGCTGATACGTATGCGCCGCTGCTCGATGCGCTCGCCAAACATGCCGAATACGACATCATCGAATTCACAATGCTGCAGAAGCCTGGTTTGCCCGACGAAACGCTGTTCTGTCCTGGCGAACATGTCTTCGACGATGCGCTCGACTGGCTCGCCTACAAGGGTACGGAGCACTGCTGGGTTTGCAACAAGATATTCAAGCGCGAACTGTTCGACAACGTAAGGTTTCCGATTGGAAAGAAGTTTGAGGATATGCTGACGCACATCGAACTGATAAAGCAGCACCCGTGCATAGCTACCGTCAACCACGGACGTTACATCTACCACTACAATACGGAGGGCATAGCGGCGAAGGACAAGGCAAACGGACTGACATCGCTGCTCGAAGCACAGCTGACACTCGTAAAAGAGCTGGGTATCGACACGCGCAGACGGCGCTGGCACCGCCTGTACATGGACATGCTGACGGCGCAGCTATACACCTTCCGCCGCACAGAAACCATACTTCTGAAGCCTCAACGCATTGCCATATGTGGTTACGCCACGTGGAAAGACTCGCTGAAGGCGCTGCTCGTAGACACAATCGGTCTGCGAATGACGTGCCGTTTGTTCAAAACATTAAGCCGATAAGATTATGAAGATAGTATATATTGTTGAGGATTTCGCCGAGAACGGCGGTGTAGAACGCATTGTCTCGCTGAAGGCCAACGAGCTTTCAACGAAGTACGGGCACGATGTGACGATAGTGTCTGTGTACAAGGACGAGCGACCCGTGCTGTATAGTCTCGACAAGAGCATAGGGTTCGTGAGACTCGACGTGCCGTTCGCCACGAAAAGCCACGGACGCATTGCGACACTCGCAAGTAGGTTGGCGACGCTCGCACGTGCTGCAAGCCGACTCAACAAGGCTGTGAAGCAGCTCGACCCCGATATCATCTTCTTCACCACAACGCTCGGCGCACTGCTTCTTCCGTTCTGCCGCACGAAGGCAAAGCGTGTGTACGAGTCGCATCTTGCGCGTCCGTTCAATCCGTACCAGCAGTTGTTCTGGCTCACAAAGCGTAGTGCCGACGCCGTAATCTGCCTCACGAAGGGCGACATGCACGCTTTCGGAGACGGCAGGAACGTGCAACTCATACCCAACTTCATTGAGCAACCGAAACGCAGCGTGGCAGACTATGGTCGGAAGAAGGCGATAGCTGTGGGCAGACTGGAGAATCAGAAGGGATTCGACATGCTCATCGACTGCTGGAAACGAGTGTCTGAACAGCATCCCGACTGGCACCTGGACATATACGGTGTGGGGTCGCTCCACGACAAGCTGCAAGAACAAATAGACCAGCTGTGTCTGAACGACTATATCACGCTCTGCGGACGCTCCAACAACATAATGGATGTCTACCCCGAATACAGTCTGCACATCATGTCGTCGCGCTATGAGGGTCAGCCGATGACGCTCATCGAAGCGCAGGCGTGCGGTCTGCCTTCTGTAGTGTTCAACTTCAAGTTCGGTGCGGCTGACATTGTGCAGAACGGTGTCAACGGCATCATCGTGGAGCAGGACGACTGCAAGGCGTTCAGTGAGGCACTCTGCACAATGATGAGTTCGGAAGATATGCGCAAGGCGTACGGACAGAATGCGTTCGAAGTGGGCAAACAGTATTTCAAAAACAACGTGTTCAGCAAGTGGATAGAGTTGTTGGAATTTATCTCAAAAGCGTAAATAACGGAAATGCAAAACAGAATACATTGGCTTGACAACCTACGAGGACTCTGTATGGTGGCAATACTATATGATCATACAGAGACATATTATATTGGTAAGAATGCAATAATCACAGACTTGTATGTAACGGATGCGTTGTACCTATTCTTCATCATATCAGGATACTTCATCTACAAACCTAACGGAGAAGTTTGCGTAAAACACAAGATAAAATCGATATTACGAACACTGATCATACCATATTTCATATTCACAACAGCAATGGCAATCCCAAAAGCCGTAGCTAATGGCAGAGAGTTAGACCTTATAGGTATAACAACAAATATATTGACCGGTCAGGCTTCGTGGTTTGTGGCGGCACTTGCTGTCGCTGAAATACTGTTTATCTCCACATTGAAAATAGTAAAGGGAAACATAAAATGGATGCTTGCGGTGTGCACAACTACATTTATAGCATCTATTTGGCTCTCGACTGTCACAAGCTATTGTTTCTGGCAGATAGACAATGCGCTGATGGCGATGCTATTTCTATTAATCGGTTATGCTTATCATAAATACGAGCCGAACATAAGAAACGACATCAAGTGGATAGTGGTGTGTCTATTGGCATTTATGTTTTTAAAGATTTATGTAGTACGGGCAGACATAACATTGACTATATGGCACATCAACATCAGCAACTACGTAGTATTCGCAGCAAACGTAGTAATTGGTTGCCTCGCTATGTTCGGACTATTCCGTAATCTTCCATCATGTAGAATGCTCGAATGGATAGGAAAGCACTCACTCGTTTATTACTTCCTGTGTGGTGGTGTGCCGCTTCTTGTCAGCAAATTAGCTGCGCATGTCGGTTTCTATTACAACAATAGTCATGTAAGGGTGTTCGTAGCATTTGCTATTGTACTTATTGTCTCTACAATCCTTACATGGACAATCTACCGCTACATACCTTTTGTCACTGGCAGAAGCCGTAGCAACCGCCAATGGATAGTGGGTTAGGCATTGTTGACCATTTAACCTTTGGCAAGCAGTGAGCGATATAATTGTTCGTACTGCTCTGCTACGTGGCGGTAGTCGTGATACTTATGAACAAACTGTATGCTCTCTTGCGCCATTCTTTCGAGCATTCCGTCGGTGAAGAGGGCACGCTCTATCGCCGTGATGTTCTCCTCGTCGGGTACATCGGGGCGCACGTTGATGATCGGGCGCAGCGTATCCTCGCCAATAAACTCATAGTATTCTTCTTCGCCTCCGCCTATGACAACCGTTCCGCGTGCCATTGCCGCGAGCGAGTTCATCGACGGGGTGTAGCTGTATAATTGATCGACGAGCACGTCAGCCTCAGCAAGCAGACGCATGTACTCGTCGTAAGGCACTCCTTCTACGTATTTAATCTGCACCTTGCCAGGATGGCGACGCGCCACCTCCTCCACGAACATGGCTATCTTCATTGCACCCTTCATGAAGTCGCGCTTGGGCTGAAGACCTATAAGGATGGTGAGGTGGTGAGATGGTGAGGTGGTGAGATTTGTTGGGAGTTGAGAGTCGTTGGGGTGAGAGGGTGTGTCATTACCCACACATTTCACCATCTCACCATCACACCATCTCACCATCTCTTCACACTCTGTCGGCAGCGGTATGTAATGGAGTTTGGCAGCGTAAGGCGGTTCGTTGTAGTCGAGCCAATACTCGTAGAGACAGGGCACGAGGGCATCAGCCATGGCTGTCGTTTTACGCCACGAAGCCTCAGCACCGTGCTCAACAACTTCAGCGATGCGGTCGCGATGCTGGTCGGTGTTCTGCAGTTGCCCACTCCAAAAGGTGTCGGAATAGGCAGGTACGCCTTGCGCCTGACGGCGGAATATCTGCGGGTCGTCGCCGAAGCAGCCCTTCACTACGCAGCGATTGGTAAGCTTGAGGAAACGCAGCAGCAGCGTGTTCCAGCGATACATGAGCGGCACGAACTGATAGTTGTGTATCTGCACCACGTCGTTGCCGCACAGTTGCGGTAGATGGCGCAGCAACTGCCACACCACCCACAAGCCTCCGAACTTGCCCCAACGCAGGTTACGGCGCAGGTCGATGTCGCGCGGAGCATCGTGCCATCCGTTGCCGTCGGACATAGTGAGCACGCGGTGTCCACGCTCTACGAGTCCTTTCTTCAGTGTGTTGTGAAGAAAGCTCGCCTCGCCTATCAACAGTATCTTCATATATCGTCTTTTTTATGATGGTGAGGTGGTGATGTGGTGAGATGGTGAGATATGTGGGGTAATGTCAACATCTCAACATCTCAACACCTCAATATCTCACAACCGCTTGAAGTTGCCGTTACCGTCGAGCACCTCGTAGGTCTCCACCGTGACACGCTTGCCCTTTATCTGCAGCACGTCGAACGAAGCGTTGCCGTCATCGTCGCGCCAGGCGTTATTCACCTGATGGATGTCGTAGCCACGATAGTGCTGAACCGACTTGGTGTGGGTATGACCGACAAAGAAGGCTGCGAGGTTATAGTGTTCGAGGATGTCGAAGAGCTGCGTGCGCTGCTCCTCCGTCCACCACTCCAATGCCCACGCGTCGAAGCCGTAGTGCTGCACGTAGACCACGGGCTTACCGTCGGAAGCGTACTTCTTCAGGTCGTCGGCAATCCACTGCATGTTGCTCTCGCAGTAGGTGGTGTCGCCGGCAGCGAGTTGTCCGCACACGAAGTGAACGCCGCCGATGTCGAACGAGTAGGAACGCGACGAGCGGTGTATGTTCAAGATGCGTCCAGCCTGCTTCATGTCGAGCAGCGTAGAGTCGAGGTAATGGAGGTTGAACTCCATGCCGATGCGGTTCTGCTCCGGTCTGCCGCTTTCGGGCGAGATGTCGTGGTTGCCGAACGTGGGATAAGTGTCGTAGTGGATCTGTCGGTAGCCTGGTCCACGCTCCCAACGCTGCCGGTATAGGTCGAGTATCTTCGGATGCGACTTGTCAAAGAGGTCGCCGGCGAGTATCACTCCGTCGATGCGACGCTGGTCGCCGAGCGCATTGATGGCGAGCACATGGTGAAACTGGTCGGTCTCGGGTGGCAGGTCGAAATGCAGGTCGGCTGCTATGACGATGGTGCAGTTTGCCTCTCGCTTCTTCTCAGACGCATAGCCGTTGAGGGCTGAGAGCGCGAAGAGTAGCAGAGTGGCGAATATCATTTTTGTAAGCATAGTGAGATGTTGAGGTGGTGAGATGATAAGATGGTGAGATATGTTGTGGTGATAAGATGTTGTTATGTTGAGATGTTGAGATGTTGAGATATGTTGTGGTGATAAGATGTTGAGATATGTTGAGGCGGTGAGTTGTGCGGAGTAATGTCAACATCTCAACACATCAACACATCAACATTACATCAGATTGCGTTGTTGCCTACGGCTACTTCCTTCTCCACGCTCTCGCCATCGCCCCAGATGAGCGTCAGCTTGAACGGGATATTGGTGTTAATAGTTACTTTTGGCTTCTCGTTGACAGAGTTGCGCTTAGCCACCTTGAACGAGATATTGCCGTCGGCACCGAGCGGATAGCGGTCGATGCCGTAAGCATCGAGCAGCTGCACGTCGAGCGTAACGTGCGAGTCTTGTATGTCGGCACGTATGCCGAAGATGTACTCGATGAGGTCAGCGATTGGCGGTAGACCGGTCCAGCCGACGAAGTTCTTGCGAGCCATGAAGCCCGGCGCAGCATCCTCTGGAGCGTAGTACTCCCAGAATGTGCCCGTCTTCTTGTACACTTGCAAGACGTTGTTGTAATGGTTCATCACGATGTCGTGAGCCAGTCGGCGGTAGCCCTTCTCCACGAGTCCGGACACAACCATATAGTTGGTTCCGGGCCACACGCCACCTTCCCAGTAGCGTCCGTTAGCCTTATACTTCGGGTTGTCGGCAGCAAGCGACGCCACACGGTGCGGGCGATTAAACTTGCAAGTGTCGTCGAGGTGCTCCACAAGGCGGTCGAGGCGCTGCTTGGGCAGCACATCGGTATGCAAAGCCCAATAAGCATAGATGCCCTGCGTCGCAGAGAGCGAGTCGTTGGCATACTGGTCGTAGAGGAAGCCGTCGCGTTCGCTCCACATGTTCTTATTGATATACGCAGAGAGGTTCTTTATGTCGTCCTCAAACTCCTCAATCTCCTGCCAGCGCTCAAGGTAGAAGCCCATCTTCAGCAGAATGTTCGCCACCATTATCTGTTGCAAGCAGGCGTCGAGCCATATCATGTGACCGTTGCTATAGATAGTGTTGTAGCCTTCGGGCACGCGCGGCATGTTGTCCATGCCCGTACCCCATCCGCTGCTCCAGTAGGTGCCGTTGCGCCAGGTGCGGTTGAGTTTGAGCCACTTGTAGTAGGCGGCAAGCACGGGGAACACCTTGTTCAGACGGTTGTCGTCGCCGAACTGCGTGTAGTATAGCCACTCCGACCACGGTAGCAGGTTCGGACCGGTAGATGTGGGGTCGTAGCGGCCGAAGCAGTCGGAGCCGTCGGCGCGTATCTCGCGACAGATAAATCCGTCGGGATGCTGCTTAGCGTAGAAGTTGTCGAGCGTCTTCTGGAACGGGAAAAAGCGGTCGCCGTAGCGGCAGAACATCGTGATGAACGCATCGTCCCACATGAAGATGTTGCCGTTATAGGCGGGCGAGATGTATGAGGTGACGAAGCCCGAATCGTCGAGCGGCTGACAGACGTTCTTCAGACCTATCTGCCACGCCTTCCAGTACATCTCTATCTCCTTCGGGTGTCCCTCCCAATAGGGCGAGGGCAACACCTTGCGTGCCTGTTCGAAGGTGCCGGGCTTCGGTTTCTCTACCTTTGCCGTGCGGAACGTGTTCTCCGCCACGAGTGTCTGCATTACATACGTGTTTTTGTAAGGCAGCTTGTAGAGCGGCGAGCCGGAAGAGATGAGGTTCTGAGCCGGCGCAAGCACCGCAAAGAGCGAGGCTGTAAGGGTTAATATCGCTTTCTTCATCTTATTTGTATATTACTTGATTACTCCGTATGTGAGCAGCTGCTTGATGCGCTTGAACACGTCGGTGTTCTCGAAGATGCCGGTGAAGTGTTCTGCGCCAGGACCGAAGGCGTAGACCGGCACCATAGCACCTGAATGGTCGCGTGTGGAGAAGCAGCACTCTACACGTCCTTCGTTCTTGTCGCCGTTGACGAGCGTGAGTCCACCCGTCTCGTGGTCGGCTGTTACCACGACGAGTGTCTCGCCGTCCTCTGCAGCCCACTTCATCACCTTACCAATGGTCTGGTCAAAGTCGAGCGTCTCCTTCATCAGCATGTCGAGTTGGTTGAAGTGTCCGTAGTCGTCGAGCTGCGAGCCTTCGATCATCATGAAGAAGCCCTTCTTGTTGCGGTTCATCAGTTCGATGCCCTTCATCGACGCACGTGCGAGCAGGTCGCCGCGCTCGTCGGGCAGCGGAGTGTCCTTGTCGTAAGGCACGGCGAAGACACGGCTGTTCTTATCGTAAGCGAAGAAGTCGTCGAGCGAGCGCGACACGTGATAGCCTTTCTGCATAAGCTCGCTGAAGACGTTGCGTCCGTCCTTGCGGTTGGTGAACTTCTCCGCTCCACCGCCGAACACAAAGTCGACACCGCTTGTAGGATAGTCGCCGACGAGCTCTTCCTCCTTGTCGCGGTCGACGTTGTGGCAGCAGAAGTCGCATGGCGTAGCGTCCCAAAGTCGGCATGTGACGGCGATGCCCGCATCCTTGCCGAGCTCCTTCGCTACGTCGACGAGCGAGGGCACTGGTTTGCCTTCTGTGTCTACGCCTACGGCATGGTAGTTGGTCTTTACGCCCGTAGCGAGCGATGTGCCACCCGAGCCGGAGTCGGTGACGAGCTTGTTGGCTGCCCACGTCTTCGACAGACCTGTGGCGGTGGCGTTCTCGAGCCACAACTTGCCGCGGTTGGCTGTCCATGCGGTGTAGACGTGCATGAGGCTCATACCATCGCCAATCATCAATATCACGTTCTTCACCTTCTTGCCCTTCGGTGTCGCGATCTTCTCAACGGCGTATGGTTTGTCGTATGTGAAGGTCTGGGTGGGCATGTTGTACTGTGCGCTGGCACTCTGCACGCAGAGGGCGAGGGCTGCTATGACTAATGCTTTCTTTATTTTCATAATTTTCTATTATAGATTGCTCATTGATTGCTATACAAACACGACTATGTTAGGTCGTAGACAAAGGTAAGAATTATTTTTGTGAACAGGAAAGTTTTCTTAACATTGCGAGACATAATTGCGTTTTTTTCTATATTTTTGCAGTGTACTGAAGATTTGCTTTGGTCGACATTCAGAATTAATTCGTTAAAACATAAAAAGGGAATGAATAAAAATCTATTACTCTCATTGCTCTTCTTGCTTATTGTGGGAACGACATTCGCTCAACACCAGTTTCACTTCAAGGACGGCAAGTTCAAGGTGGTACAGTTCACCGACATCCACTGGGACCATACATCGCCCAGATGCGACACTACACGCAACACCATCCTGTCGGTACTTAACCAAGAAAAACCAGACATCGCTATACTTACGGGCGATGTCGTCACAGCCAATCCTGCCAAGAAGGGCTGGGAGGCTGTCATAAAGATATTCGAAGAGGCGAAAATGCCGTTCGCGGTAACGTTGGGCAACCACGATGCCGAACCGCAGTTTATGAGCAAGCAGGAGATATTCGACATGCTTCTGAAGTCGGCTTACTTCGTAGGTTCGCACGGACCGGAAGGCATACCGGGGCACGGTCAGTACGTCATTCCGGTGTATGGTTCCAAAGAGAAGGACAAGGTGGAGTCGCTGCTCTACTGCATCGACTCGAACAACTATCCGGAGACCGACGAACTGGGACACTACGACTGGATTCACTTCGAGCAGATTGCCTGGTACCGCGACCAGAGCAAACGCTACACGGCGATGAACGGCGGCAAACCGCTGCCTGCGTTGGCGTTCTTCCACATCGCGCTGCCCGAATACAAGAATCTGATGAACCGCAAAGGCACCTGGGGCAGATGCGACGAGGGCGAGGTGTGTTCGGCTGACATCAATAGTGGCATGTTCGCTTCGTTCGCTGAGTGTAAGGACGTGATGGGCGTGTTCGTCGGTCACGACCACGACAACGAGTTCATAGGATTGGAGAAGGGTATCTGCCTCGCCTACGGACGTGTTACGGGTGCGGATGCTTACGGCGGACTGGTGCGCGGTGGTCGCGTCATCGAGATGTACGAGGGCGAGAGACGTTTCGACTCGTGGGTGACTACGCCGCAGGGCAAGGAATTCGCCTTCTATTATCCGTCGGGTATCACCTCGATTGACGAAGAGGGACCGTACCTGCCTGCCGTGAACGTGAAGCCGAAGAAGCACGGCGTGAACTACACCTACTACGAAGGCAAGTTCAAGAAGACTGCCGACATCTTCAACAATGGTAAGAAGATGAAGGAGGGCGTGCTGAACAACTTCATCATTACCGAGGCTCAAAGCGAGGACCACTTTGGCTACGACTTCCGCTCGTACATAAAAATTCCGAAGAAGGGTGTCTATTATTTCGACATCGCTTCCGACGACGGCTCACGACTGTTCATCGACGGCAAGGAGATTATAGACAACGACGGCTCGCACAGTCAGGAGTTCGTGGCTGGAAAGGTGGCACTCGATGAGGGCTTCCACGAGATGCGCGTACTCTACTTCGAGGATTACATGGGACAGAGCCTTAAAATAAAGATTACGGACAGATATAATGGCAGTCGCATACTGCCCGACAATATGCTTTACACAAAATAGGTATAAGGTATTTAAATAAAAACAAAAAGAACTCCGCACAGCACAACCTACTGCTATGCGGAGTTCTTTTTGTTTGATACTAATTAGTAACCGTCGTTCTGCTTCAGAGCACCACCCGACTTCGTAACCTCCGTTGACGGATACGGGAAGACCATAAGGTGGTCATCGTATGCAACGGACTTAACAGCAGGGTCAGCTTCGTTCAGATAGTCGGCGTAGGGACCAACGACGAAGGTGCTATTCCAGTCGCTACGCTCGGCATAATGGCGTGCACGCGGGTGAGCGTTCAGCTCCTTCTGAGCAAGTGCCTTGATTTCTGCATCGCCAGAGTGAAACCAACGCTTGAGGTCGTAGAGGTGGTCGCTGTACTCGAAGGCGAGCTCGCAACGGCGCTCATGATAGAGGTCGGTCCATGTGGCGTTGCCCGAAAGCGGAGTGAGGTGCGAGCGGTTGCGCACGCGGTTGATATCCTTTGCAGCGAGGTCGGCATGACCAAGCGCAAGGTTTGCCTCGGCACGGAACAGAAGCATCTCGGCAAAGCGGATGAGCGGCATATTCACACGCGCTGTAGGCCAGTCGCCGTTAGAGCTTACATATTCCTTCGTTGCATTCTCGTGCTTGAACGGATCCATGTACTTGTTGATCATGAAGCCCGACTCAACGTCTGAGGTAGAGTAGAACTTGCGTGTCTCGCCAAAGAATTGGAACTCCTGTCCGTATTCGAGCACCGAACGTGTGATGCGGGCGTTGTCTGCACCGTCCTTCAGCATCTCCTCGAAGATGTCATAAGAGGGTTTAATCTGACCCCAACCGTTGTAGATACCCCAACCCTTGTTCTCAAGGATAACGCCAGGGAACTCAGAGCCGCCAGGTGTGTCGCCACCAGTGCCTGCAATACCGAAGAGGTACTCCTTGGTCCAATAGTTGGAGAAGTCGGAAGAAAAGACATCAGCGAACTCCGGAGCGAGATCGCGGCCATAGTCCTGTTCCAACGAGTTGACCATAGAGATGACGTTCGACCACTGCGACTTGTCGAACGCAGCCCAGTAAGCATACACCTTAGCCTTGTAAGCAACAGCGGCTGCCTTGTGAGCACGTCCGCGGTTGTCGATGTCGTACTCCTTGAAATTAGGCAGATACTTGATGGCATTGTCGAGGTCTTCGATAATCATCTTGTAGTTGTCCATTACAGTAGCCTGCTGCTTCGGAATAGAGTTGTCGTAGCCGCCAGCGAAGTCTTCATAACGTACAAATGGTACGCCCTGTTTGTCATTGCCATAGCGGTAGGCAACATAGAAGTGGCTGAAGGCACGCATGAAGAACGCCTCGCCAAGCGAGCGCTTCTCGACAGCGGTAAGAGCGGTTTTCTGCTCCTTATTCAGCAACTGCTCCACAACCCAGTTGGCGCGAGAGATAACACCTGTCAAACGCTCGTATGTACCTTTAAGAGGCGACTCGTCACCTGTGTACTGGAGCGTGGCGAGGGTGTTGTAGCTGCGCGTACGACCCCAAACGATGTCGCACGCACCACCTTGCTCCCAATAGATTTCGCGACCGAAGAGACCCTCCTGATGAATCGGTCTATAGAGAGCATCGATGGCATCTATCGCCTGGTTGTCATTAGTAAAATATTGCGTCGTCGTCGGATCGCCCTCCTTCTGTACGTCGAGGAAGTCGCTACACGAACTCAACAGTGCCGCAGAGAAAACGGCTGCCAATATATATTTTGCTTTCATAGATATTGCTTTTTAGTTGTTTTAGTAAGTAAGTTTCACACCGAATGAGAATGTGCGAGCCACCGGATACTTCATTGCGTCCCATCCGCCACACTCGGGGTCAATACCGGTGTAGTTGGTGATGGTGCAGAGGTTCTCGCCACTTACGTAAACACTCAGACGACTGTTGCGCGAGTTGAGGTGTGCACTCTTGCGAATGAGGTTGGTAAGGTCGTAGCTCACGGTCACGTTCTTCAAGCGGAGGTAAGAGGCGTTCTCAAGATACCAGTCGGAGGGCGTAGAGAAGTTGCCGTTCGGGTCGTTCTTTGAGAGGCGCGGAATGTCCGAATCGCGGTTTGTCTCGCTCCATGCGTCAAGGATGCGCGAGTCGCGGTTGAAGTTGCCCTCCACGTCAGAGAGTGTCATAAACTTGGCTACGTTCATAGCCTTGGCACCTGCCACGCCCTGAAGCATTGCAGAGAAGGTAAGGTCCTTCCACGTAAAGCCTGCAGAGAACGAGAAGGTGTACTTCGGTGTGGCTGAACCACAATATTGGCGGTCGGCATCGGTAATCTTGCCGTCCTTGTTGTAGTCGATGAACTCCAAGTCGCCTGCCTTTGCGTTAGGCTGGATGCGATTGCCGTCCTTGTCTACATAAGCTGCAGCTTCAGCGTCGCTCTGGAAGATGCCACCGTTCTTTATGAGATAGAACGAACCGAGAGGCTGACCCTCTGCATCCTGATAGCAGTAAGGCAGGTTGCGGAACGAACCATCGCCAGTCCATACACCGGGCTTACCGTTGGCATCACGCACGCCGATATTGCTAACCCAGTTCTTGAGCCAAGCGAAGTTGCCACCAACGTAGTACGACCAATCCTTGTTGATGCGGTCGTTCCAGTTGAGCGAAAGCTCTATACCACGGTTGCGTACCTCGCCCTGATTGATGAGCATCGGGTCGAGACCGATAGAGCCAGGCCAGTTCATCGACTGGGTTTGGATGAGGTCGAAGGTGCGCTTCTCAAACCAGTCGAACTGCATAGCCAAGCGGTCGTTGAACATATTGAGGTCGATACCGAGGTCGAACTGCTCTGATGTCTCCCAAGTAAGCTTGTTGTTGAGAGCGATAGAGTTGTAGATGAATGTGTCCCACAGCAGGTTCTTCTCAACGCCATACTGTGCCTGCTCCTGCCATGAGTCCTTAGAGAGCACTGCCGAGCGGTAGTTGTAGCCGATAGAGCCGAGGTTGCCTACTCTACCCCAAGAAGCGCGGAGCTTCAGAAGCGACACAACGTCGGTCTTCGGGAAGAACGCCTCGTTAGAAATCTTCCAACCGGCTGTCACTGCAGGGAAGTCGCCGTGGTTCTTACTCTTTGGCAGACGACCGGCGTAGTCGCGACGCCAAGAAGCGGTGAGGAAGTAGCGGTCGTCGAAAGAGTAAGCCAAACGGCCGATAAGCGACACGTTGGCATCAGGACCTGTGAGATAGTCCTTGCCCGACACCGAACCTGCGTAAGCGATATACTGCAGATAATCGGACTCGTCGGCGAAGGTCTTGCCGTTCAGCTCGAAACCGCGTATGTTGAAGTGGTCGGCTGTGGTAGAGAAGAGTGCGCCCACGGTGTGCTTGCCGAAGGTATTGTCGTATGTAAGGGTGTTCTCCGTCTTCCACTGGTCGGTGCGGTAGGTGCTCTCGGTAAGCGAGTTGCTGCCGTCGGGCTTACCTACTTCGTCGCGACGTGGCGAGAAGCCTTTGTAGAAGTTCGACTGCAGATTGTATGTGAAGCGGCTCACGAACTTCAAGCCCGGCACTACGTTAGCTATCTCTAACGATGTGGTTGACCAGGCATCGTTGGTGCGGTCGAAGATATTCTTCGACGAAAGGGTGTTGATTGGGTTAACAGCGTCGCCATGGGCATCGGCGAAGTTGTTGCCATATGTAGCGATGTACTTTGGATCCTCGGTTGTTGTTCCGCCGAAACCGCTCTTTGTGAACGGACTGTAAACGGTGGCACTTGCCGGCATGTAGATAGCCGAGAGGATAGGTCCGGTGTAGCCCTCGTTTGTGGCGGTGGTGCGACTCTCGGTGTTCTTCCAAACGAAGTCTTCGCTGATAGATACCCACTTGTTAATCTGATACTTGCCCGTATAGTGCAGCGCAAGGTTCTTGTTGAACGTGTAGCGCATGATGCCCTCATCGTTGTCGTAAGCGAACGAGAGGCGGTTGGTGAAGGTATCGGTACCGGTGTTGATGGCTACGTTGTGACGCTGGTAGAAGGCGGTGCGGAACACCTCGTCCATCCAGTTGGTACGGGTTGTTGCAATCCAAGGATTCTTCTCAACGTTCCAGCCGTCGGGCAATGGGAGTCCGGCGTTTGCGAACGAGCGCTTACGCATCTCAATCTCTTGCTGAGCGTTGAGCGGTTTGGGCAGGTTAGTGGCGTTACGCACACCCACCATACCATCGTAAGACACAGATGTAGCACCCTTCTTTGCCTTCTTGGTGGTGACGAGCACTACGCCGCCTGCTCCCGACTGCGCACCGTAGATAGCAGCCGAAGCGGCATCCTTCAATACTACGATCGACTCAATGTCGTTGAGCGAAGCAATCGGTGCACCCGGCACTCCGTCGACTACCCACAGCACGTTGTCGCCGTTCTGCGAGCCTTGACCACGGATTACGATGTTAGGAGCGGCTGTAGGGTCGCCACCATCGGCAGCCACCGTAACGCCTGCCAACTGACCCTGCAACATACCCTCGGTAGAGGTGACTGGACGCACTGCAAGCTCGTCGACATTGCTCACAACGCCAACGGCTGCCGAGAGGTCTTTCTTCTTGGTAGCGGTACCGTAGCCGATAGCCACCACTTCGTTGAGCATCTTGCTGTCTTCTTCGAGAACAACAGCGATGTCGCGATTGTTCGCTCCTACCTTTACGTTCTTGGTTGTATAGCCTACATACGATATCTCAAGCGTGCCTCCAGGCATCACCTGAAGCGCAAAATTACCATCTATATCTGTTACTGTGGCAGCCTTATAGCCAACCAGTTTTACCGAGGCTCCGATGATCGGCTCTCCGTTCTGATCCTTCACAACACCATGTACGGAAATGCTACCGCGCAACGGCTGCTGAACCTCAGTGGCATTGGATAAAGCAGTGCCTGCATAAGCCGAGGAGGAAAACGACAACATGGAACATGCGGCTACTCCGAAGATACCCCACATCCAATTTTGTTTAGAAAAACCTTTTCCCATGTTCAATAAATTTTAATTAATATATGCAATAGATTATTATTCGCTGTAAATGTAATAGTTGATATTCATTGCAAATGTAGGGAAAATATTAAAATCAAGCAAATAAATGTTTCAAAGATTTAAATAATGAAACGCTATTTTAAAGATTACGTATCAAAACAACTGAAAAACAGAGCGAATCCGACTGATTAGCAACATCTTTTTGCATTGATACAAGACAATACGAGGCAAAAAAAACGTGCATAACTTTTGCCGTTACATATTAAAATGCTAACTTTGCAAATGGAAAAAGCTATACATTATTATATAATGTGGCAGACCGACAACGAAACAAACGTTTTTATAAAACAATAAACAATTATGGTAAACTACAAAGAATTGGGCTTGGTGAACACACGTGATATGTTCGCAAGAGCCATCAAGGGTGGTTACGCTATCCCTGCATTCAACTTCAACAACCTCGAGCAGCTCCAGGCTATCATCAAGGCTTCTTCAGAGCTGAAGTCACCGGTTATCCTCCAGGTATCTAAGGGCGCACGTGCTTACGCTAACGAGACTCTTCTCCGTTACATGGCAGAGGGCGCTGTAGAGTACGCTAAGGAGCTCGGCTGCGAGCATCCTGAGATCGTTCTCCACCTCGACCACGGTGACAGCTTCGAGCTTTGCAAGAGCTGTATCGACCTCGGCTTCTCTTCTGTAATGATCGACGGTTCTTCACTTCCTTACGAGGAGAACATCGCTCTTACAAAGAAGGTTGTAGATTACGCTCATCAGTTCGACGTAACTGTAGAGGGCGAGCTCGGTGTATTGGCAGGTGTAGAGGATGAGGTATCTTCTGAAGTATGCCACTATACAAAGCCTGAGGAGGTTATCGACTTCACAACTCGTACAGGCGTTGACTCACTCGCTATCTCTATCGGTACTTCTCACGGTGCTTACAAGTTCACACCGGAGCAGTGCACACGCGACCCGAAGACTGGCAAGCTCGTTCCTCCTCCATTGGCATTCGACATCCTCGACGAGATTATGGTGAAGCTTCCTGGTTTCCCAATCGTTCTCCACGGTTCTTCTTCTGTACCACAGGAGTATGTTGACATGATCAACGAGTACGGTGGCAAGTTGCCTGACGCTGTTGGTATTCCTGAGGAGCAGCTCCGCAAGGCTTCTACTTCTGCAGTTTGCAAGATCAACATCGACTCTGACTCACGTCTCGCATTCACCGCTGCTGTTCGTAAGGTATTCCACGACAAACCAGGTGAGTTCGACCCACGTAAGTACTGCGGTCCTGCACGCGACCTCATGGAGCAGATGTACAAGCACAAGATCACTGAGGTGCTCGGTTCTGACGGCAAGCTCGCTCAGTGCTAATCAAGCAGCTTAGTATTAAAAGCTAAATAAACACGGCGCGCCCGAAACGTTCATTCGTTTCGGGCGCGCTTCTTTGTTAGAATAGATGTCAGAGCTAAAACTGCTTTAACTTTTGCGTGCCATCCTCCGGCGCAGAATATGTGTATTGGTAGCCATCGAAATGAAAAAAGGTGAACCGTTTGGTTCACCTTTTTATATTTGTAAAAGTTAATAAGCATTACTTCAGTTCCATAATCTGCTTTGCAGTCTCATCATCAGGACGTACCTCAAGCAGCTTAGCAGCCCACTGCTTTGCGTCGGCTACCTGGTCGTTCTGTATGTAATGAACAGCAAGATACTGGTAAGCAGTGCCGAGCTTCTTCAAGTCGGCAGCTGTCTTCTCCGGCAGCGACTCGATCTTCTCAGCAAGCTTCTTGTAGTAAGGCAGAGCCAAGCCAACCTTCAGATCAGGGTTGATAGCGTGGAACACGTTAGCCTGCTTGAAGAGAGCGTAAACAGCAGCATAGTCGTACTTCTCTGCGATAGTGCCGTAGATGTCAGCTGCCTTCTGCAATGCAGCCTTCTTACCCTCCTCGTCGGCAGCAGCCTCTGACTGCTCAAGATAGATGTCAGCGAAGTTGTCGTACTCCTTGTATGTGCACTCCTCACCCTTAGCAGCGAGATATGCCTCGTAAGCAGCTACTGCCTCGTCGAACTTCTTTGCCTTGAGGTAAGCATCAGAGATGAGTTTGTTCACTTCCTTGTTCTCAGGATCAACCTCTGGAATATGCTTGTAAGCTGTGATAGCATCGTCTATACGACCTACGTTCAACAAAGCGTCAGCGTAATAGGTGTAGTCGCTTGCTGTGTACTTAACAGTGTCGGTAGCAGCGAAAAGCTTGTCGCCATACTCAACGGCTGTTGGGTAGTTCTTCTGCTTGTCAGAAGCGTAGAGCACAACGCGGTTGAATGAACCGTAGTTAGGATACTTCTGAATACCCTTCTGCGCGAGGCTTACTGCCTTGTCGTACTCCTCAAGAGCGTACGCTGTGAGAGCGTAGTCGAAGAGGATATAGTCCTCTATGGTTGTCGGGTCAGCCACCTTGTCGTAGTGAGACATAGCCGACTTCAACTGACCATTGCGTGAGTACATACGACCTGCAGCAGCATCTACAGGATAGTCGGGCTTCACAGTGCGGAGCTTCTCAAGCATAGCGACAGCTCCGTCTGGGTCTACCTTCTGGTACACTGTAGCATATCTTACGTATGATGTCGGGTTAGCCGGCTCATAGTATGTACCCTGCTCATAGTAGCCAGCAGCCTTACCGCCGTCGTCCTGTGCAGAAGCGATATCGCCGAGGAGGATGTAGCCCTCAGCGCTCTTGCCGTTAGCCTTGATTGCAAGGTTAGCTATCTCTTCTGCCATCTGGTAGTTCTTAGCCTCAAGGAAAGCACGACCGAGAGCTGCGATAGCTGTAGCGTCCTTCTTGTAAGTCTTCTTGAAAGCCTTTACCTGATCCTTAGTAGCGATAGCGTCGCCCTTAGCATCTACAATCACTTTTGTGATGGCGTCGATATCAGCCTGTGATGTCTGCGCCATTGCTGGTACTGACAAGCCTGCGAGGAGCAGTCCAGCTACGAGGTATTTCATTGTTTTCATAGTTCTGTATAATTTGAATGTTAATATTCTGTTTATTTCATTGACGTACGACTACCGCTCTTGGTTTAAAGCGTGGGGTGCGTATTAGCATACGTTTACGTTAATTAGCACAGCACAACTATTGGTTGTGTACCTGCACGTCGCGTATGGTTATCTCGCCACGTGTGGGGAGCAGACCAGCCTTAAAGAGGATGAGCTGACCCTTCGGCGACTCGATGAAGTGGGCAAAGCCCCAAGGCAGTCCGCGCTTCGGGTCGTTAAGCAACGCCCATATTGTGCGAACGAATGGATAGCGTCCGTTGAGGAGCCACGCCTGATATGGTTTCCATGAGTTATATGGTGTGGCTTTATCGAGTTTCGATACCGACATCACGCGTATTGCCTTGTTCCATGTGGTATTGGTTGAGTCGCGCTTGTCGTTGAGCCAGTTGCTACCGATAACGCCGATGGCATTCGGGGTGGATGCTACGTAGTCGATAACGTCCTTACTGTCCTTTGCTGCGAACACGTTCGGACTGTCGATTGGCTTTCCGCCGAGGATTGAGTCGCAACAGTAGTTCACGGCACTCGACTTACGATTGTCGAAGCACACCCAAATCTCGCCGAGTTTTGAGCCTGGGTTCACTTCGCTCCACTTGGTCTTCTTGCCTAAGAGTATCGCCTTGATATCGTTGACGGTGATACATGAGTCGAGGTTCTGATTGTTACAGATGAGTGCCATGCCGTCGTAGGCGAGACGCACTGCTTCGGGCAGCATATTCAAGCCGTCCTTCACGTATGTGTACTCCTTCGGAGTGAAATTGCGTGCGGTAATCGTGAGCCATGTCTTCTGCTGGAGGAGCATGTTGATGCCGTCAATCTCGTTGGTATAGATAGGCTTGAGCTTGGTGTTCGGGCATTGCATGTGATAGACTTCTACGAGTTCGTCGATTATCGGACTGAAGCTCTCGTCACACGCGAAGCTTATCTCACCTTGCGTAGTGGTGTCGGTTCTGCCGTCCTTACGTTTCTTTTCGCCACCGCAAGACATCATTACGAGCGTCATTGCAAGCAGTGCGAGTATGGAGATGCTCTTAAAATTCGTTTTCATAGTTGTATCTAAACAAATAGTTTAACACAATAATATATATAATGTATAGAATAACATTCACTTTAAGTGGACCACATGTGGGTCGTGGGGTGTGTCTGGCTACGTGTGCCGCAAAGGTGGTTAGGGGTATATTGGTTGCCGATTGCATCGGAATACGATTCAAGTATATTGTCGATTGCGTCGAAATGCTTATTCAAGGTGCTAATGTTCGACAAACAAATGTTTATTTAAGCTACAACCATCCATGAGTTCCGGTATAAAGCCGAAGCTACGTGGATGGTTGTTATTGCTAATCTTACTGTCTAAGCATGTAAGATGTTCGTATGCGTCAAGATTACTGGAGACGGAATGCTACCGGCACCTGATACTTAACACGCACAGCTGAACCATTCTGCTTACCAGGAGTCCAGCGTGGCATGCTCTTAACCACGCGCATAGCCTCACGGTCGAGTGACGGGTCAACACCACGCAATATGCGTACATCGGTGATAGAACCATCGCGTTCAACAACGAAGCCTACAACAACACGACCCTGTACGCCGTTCTCGGCAGCTACTGTCGGATAGTGGATGTTGTTAGCGAGGTAGCTCATAAGTGCAGCGTCGCCACCAGGGAACATAGGCATCTGCTCTACGACTGTGAAGACCTTGGTTTCCTCAACATGCTTCGGAGGCTCCGGAGCTGCGATTTCTTCCTTGGCCTTGAGTACAGCGCCACCGACTTCGTCGTTACCCTCTACTGTGAAGGCACCGACAGCCTTGTCGCTCTTCTGTACCTCGTCGAGCTTAATCTCGTCCTCTTCCTTAACCTCTTCGTCCTTCTTGATGACAGGAGCGGTGAACTTAACAGAAGACTTAACCTGCTCTACGACCTTTTCAGGCTCTTGTCTGATTACTTCCTTCTTCTCAACCTTAGCCTCTTTCTTCTTTTCAGTCTGAAGTTTAGCGAGCTCCACTGCTTGAGTGTTCTCAACTTTCTTATTAGCCTCAGCCATTCTCTGAAGCTGAAGTCCGAGATAGAGAAGTGCTGCAGCAAGGCCTACGATTAACAAAGCCCAAACGTTACGCTTGGCAGTGCCTTTGCGCAACTTATAGGCTCCATATGCCTGGTTTCTGCCCTCAAACACGAGGTCAGTCCATTCATTGGATATCAAATCTATTTTTGACATTTCTTCGTCCTTTCTTTAATTATTAGTCATTTACTTGACACCTCTTGAGCTCAGAAGCTTAGCATCCTGCTCGTTGATCTTGTCAATGACATAAGTACCAATACTGCAGATAGTCATTTCGTCCAAAGCATCAACCATGTTCTTGTATGAAGCCTCGTCAGTACACTTGATGATGATGGTCATTGTCGGCACCTTGCCAGTCTCGAGCTCACCCTTCTTAATCTTAGTCAGCTCAGCGTCATACACTGCCTCTGGATAAGCAGCAGGGTTAGCGAGCTTCTTCTTGTCAAGAGCGTCCTTAGCCATCATAATGTCCTTAACAGGCTGCGAGCCGTCTTCAGTGATGTGGTTGAAGAGCACCGAGCGGATACCCTTCTGACCCCATGTTGTCTCCTTCAGACAGGTCGGGTCATCATACTTAGGCAGACCGTCAACGTGGTAGATCTTATCGTTACCACACACGTAGATAGTGACAGTCTGTGATGCCTTAGCAGCGTTACGATCTTTATCAGAGATATTCTCGTCGTTCGAAGGCATGGTTAAGTTCATAGTCTGAGGCTTAGCCAAAGATGTACAGAGCATGAAGAACGTGATAAGAAGCATCATCATGTCCACCATCGGCGTGAAGTCCACGCGGGTCTGCATCTTTTTCTGTCTGCTTGCTTTTTTCTTTGCCATGTCTTAGTCCTCCGAATTAGATTTAAGCGCGGTAATGAGATAGTAGCGGTTCTCGCTCATGTCCTGGAGCTCCGACATCATCTTCTTGATGGTCTTGTACGGAGTGCCTGCGTCCGCCTTGATGGCGAGCTTCATTTCCGAGCCGTTGTTATCGCGAGCCATCTTCACCCAATCCTGGAACTGGCTCATCTTACCGTCCACGCTATCAGTAGGGATACCCTTTGTAGCCTGGTATTCATTCAATTTTTCCTCCAAGTTCAGTGCAGATGCAAGGTCTTGCATCTCGACGCCGATAGAGGCAGCACTGCGGGCAGTTTCCATCTGTCCCTTAGTGAGCTGCACGCCATACTGGTCTGCCATGCCCTGAACGAGTTCGCCCATTCTCTTTGGATTATCCATTCCAACGAAGATACGGCCGTCCTTATCGCAGAGGATTGTCAAGACATTTGTCTCCGGCACCTTTACTTCAGATACCGAGCCCGGAGTAATGACCTTCACTGCTTCGTTCTTCACGAATGTTGATGTCAACATGAAGAAGGTGAGCAAGAGGACCATCACGTCGGACATAGGAGTCATATCTATCCAAACATCCGCTTTCTTAACTTTTACTTTACCCATAATGATAAATGTTTTAAAGGGTTAGTAAAATTAAGCCTCGTCTGCGTGGTTTGCTTCGTATGTCTTAGCAATAGTGTAACCTACTTCGTCAAGAGCGTATGTCAGCTTGTCAATCTTGTTTGAATAGTAGTTATATGAGACTACGGCTACCCATGATGTCAAAATACCAGATGCGGTATTAACGAGGGCCTCAGAGATACCTTCAGAAAGCTGGAGTGAGTCACCACCACCACCTGAAGCAAGAGCAGCAAATGAACGGATCATACCAACCACAGTACCGAAAAGAGCGGTAAGAGTACCGAGTGTAACGATAGTTGCGATGATAGGCATGTTCATCTGAAGTGTAGGCATCTCGAGCTGTGTAGCCTCCTCGTGAGCCTGCTGGATCTTAGAAACCTTAGCAGCACGCTTGAGGTTTGTAGTTGCCTCCATCTCCTTGTAAGCTGCGATAGAAGCGCCAACAACGTTAGCTACGCTACCCTGCTGCTTGTCGCAAAGCTCCTGTGCCTTAGCCATATCACCTGCTGTGATAGCCTTCTTTACAGAAACAACGAACTTACCGAGTGAGCTCTTACCGAAAGCTGTGCGGAGAGCGAAGAAGCGCTCGATAGAGAGAGCGATTACAGAGAAGAGAAGAGTGATGATCACAGGAACGACAACACCACCTTTGTAGACTGTACCCATGAGGTTACCGTCCTTAACCGGCTGTGTCGGATCACCGTTTACGAAGTGCTCAGGTGCACCAAGGATGTACTTGAAGAAAAGCACTGCGAGTACAAAACATACAAGGATGATAAAGAACGCATTTTTAACACCCTGGAATCCAGAAGACTTTTTCGGATTCGCTTTAGCTTGTGTAGTTGCCATAATTTTTTGTAAAGTTTAATAAGTTATTAAATGGTTAATAAAAAAATTCATTTTTATGTTAGCACTATTTCAAATAGTATTAGTGGTTTCTTGCCTATATCCACTCTCGATGCTATATCAGCATGGCAAAGTTAGCAAATAATGGCAAATAATCACCCTATTGTCATAGCTTTAACATTTTTTTATTTGAGTTTTGCCAGTGTCTCTTTAATACGGCGCATTGCTTCGCGAATATTATCGTCGCTGGTGGCGTAACTCATACGGAAACATTCGGGGTCGCCGAAGGCGTCACCGCCGACAGTTGCCACGTGTCCTTCTTCGAGCAGGAACATGGCAAGGTCGGTCGAATTGTTGATGGTCTTGCCTTCGTAGCTCTTGCCGTAGAAACCTGAGCACTTGGGGAAGAGATAGAACGCGCCCTGAGGGCAGTTCACCTCGAGTCCGGGTATATCCTTTGCCAGCTCCACGATGAGGTCGCGACGGCGTTCAAAGGCTTTACGCATTGTCTCAACGCACTCCTGCGATGTGGTGTATGCTGCTTCTGCTGCCTTCTGGCTTACCGAACACGGACCGCTTGTATATTGTCCCTGCAGCTTGTTGCAACCTTTGACAATCCACTCGGGTGCTGCGATGAAGCCGATGCGCCAGCCTGTCATGGCGTATGCTTTCGACACGCCGTTGACGATGATTGTGCGCTCCTTCATGCCGGGGAACTGAGCGATACTCTCGTGCTTGCCTACGTAGTTGATATGTTCGTATATCTCGTCGGCGAGTACGAACAGGTCGTCGTGACGTTTGATGACCTCTGCCAGTGCTTCAAGCTCGTCCTTTGTATAAACGCTGCCGGTTGGGTTGCTTGGCGAGCAGAGTATGAGCATACGTGTCTTCGGTGTGATAGCTGCCTCAAGTTGCTCAGGAGTCATCTTGAAGTTCTGCTCGAAACCTGCGTTCACAATGACCGGCGTACCACCTGCCAGCTTCACCATCTGCGGATAGCTCACCCAGTAAGGAGCCGGAATTATCACTTCTTCTCCGTCGTTGACGAGTGCCATCACTGTGTTGCAGACGCTCTGCTTGGCTCCGCTCGATACGAGTATCTCGCTTGTTGTATAGTCGAGATTGTTTTCGTTCTTCAGTTTTGCCACGATAGCCTTACGCAGATCCATGTATCCAGGAACTGGCGAATAGCGTGAGAAGTTTTCGTCGACAGCCTTCTTTGCAGCCTCTTTAATGTGGTCGGGTGTGTTGAAGTCGGGCTCACCAACACTCATGTTGATTACGTCTATGCCCTGTGCCTTCATCTCGCCGCTCTTCTGCGACATTGCAAGTGTCTGTGACGGAGCGAGACGATTGAGTCGATTTGATAATTCTGCCATTATTATAAATATGTATAGTTATAATTTCTTGCAAAATTATAAAGAAATTCTGAGTTTGGCGAATAAAATAAAGAGGAATTAAAAGTAAAACTACAAAATGCAATGAGATTTTGTTCTTTTTTAAACATCCAGAGTCGTAGAAGTATGCATCGGACGGCGGACGTAACCTGATTGGACGGCGGACGCAATCTGATTGGACGGCGGACGCAACCCGATCGGATGGCGGACGCAACCTGATCGGACGGCAGACGCAATCCGGTCGGACGGCGGACGCAATCGGTGACGAAAAAAGGGTGTGGCAGAAGTCAAACAAGATGAGCTGCAAGCCCAAATCAATTGATTTCTGACACACCCTTCATACTAAATATGTATAATGGGGTTCAAAACCGCACTATTAATTCCCAACGCTCTCGCTATTGAAAGCCGATGTGATGCGATACTTCACGTCGCCGTCGTAGGTGACGGTAGAGTTTTTGAGGGCACTCCATACGGGGGCGATGTAGTCGCTCTCGCCATTCTTGTCGGAGAGTTTGTAGTAGGAGTGTATCTCTATGGTGAGTCCGTCGTTGTAGCGGCGTTCGAGGGCCTTGAGCAGTTCCTTTGTCACGCCGGTGACATTGATTGTGATGCCTGCAGGCTGACGCTCAACGGTGAGCTTGACATTGGCACCGATAGCCGCATCGTAATCCTGCACCTCAAAATACTTCTCAAAGTAGCGCACAAGAGCTGCCGACTCGACACCCTCCACTGTATAGCCGATGCTCACGGGGAGGAACACCTTCACGTCCTTAGCCTCCTTGATATGCAGGGATGTCTTTATCTCACCCCATGAAGAGTGCTTCTGCTGATGGATGTCAACCAAGAGGGTCGGATCGATAGGTTTGATATTGTAGATGGCTGGATAATAATCGGCAAGCTGCTGATAGGTGAGTTGCGTCTTACCTTCGTTCTCGCCGAAGGTTATCTCTTGGAAGCCCTCGTCCTTGCACGCATCACATGCTGCCTTGATGTCATCCTTGTCGGTGAGCAAGCCGTCAACATGCCAGCCGTTCTCCATGCTCTTGGCGAGATACCATATCACACGGATGTTCTTTTCCACCACGGTAGGCGACACCGGATTGGTGCGGCCACACCATTTTGTAAGTTTCTTTACAATGGTGGCAGTGGTTGTATCGCCTGCCGCAATAAGGGTGCGCAAGCCCGAACCATTTGTACTGAGAAGATAGTCGAAGTTCTTGTCCTTATTTATAGTAATGTATGGGCAGTCGGTGTACACCTTGCCGTTGTTCATAACTCCAACGTACTTGTTTGGAGCGACATTAAAACCAAGGCGTGGGTCGACCTTTACATTGAAATAATTGACGTTGGCGGTTGGAGACAGAGGATTGGCAGCACGTGTTACAGCGTTCACCTTCTGATAGTTATTCAGGACATCAACGCCCATATACACCTCGGTTTGAGGCGCATTAGCCAGCAAAGAGTCGTCAGTACCATTGGTTTCTTCTGAGTTTGAACATGCTGTAAATGCAGCAACGGCTGCAAAGAGAACAAATAGCTTGTGTAGCTTTATCATAATCAGTTTATTGTTTGTATGTTAAATCAAGATTGAATACATATCATAAAATCGGCTGCAAATATACATTATTTGTTGAAAACGACAAAGTTTTTGAATAACTTTTTCGTAAAAATCACGCCAAAATCTGCCGATTACATTCGTCTCTTCTGACTTTGTCCTGCGCCAGTTCCCTTATACTTGCTATTTGTGGCATTAAAGCGATAGCGGATGCCCAGCGTGACGCTACTGACGGAGTAAGCATCGTAAAACAATGTTCGTGCAGCGCCAGAATAGAACGTGCGGTACTGATTGCCGGTGGCGAACAGGTCGGATACGTCAAGGGTTAACGTCAGGCGATTTTTAAATAATGCCTTGTAAAGAGAGAGATCGGTGTTGAAATATCCCTTACGTATATTTTTGTTTCCCATGTTTCCTTCGGTCTGTGCGGTCATTACGAGCGAAGCCGTCAACCACTTGAAGTCGAACGTGTTGGTAAAAGAGAAGACAGCCACCGGATTATTGAGCTTATTGCCCACGTGCGTGTCCATCTTGAGCCATTGTTTGTAGAGCATCGCCTCTAATGTGGGATGCCAAATGCCGTAGGTTGGATTCAGCGTCAGTCCTGCCTGAAAGGAGTTATAGCTGTTGATATTTTCCGGACGGGCAAGCGACTTTATCGGATTGTTCTGATAGGTCTGCGTCATCGTGCAAATCTCATCGGAGATATGCGAATAAATAAGTTGCAGATTAACCCACTTCCATGAGAAAGCGTAAGTAAGATTGCGCGTTATTGATGGTGTGAGGAACGGATTTCCCGATTCGTATGTGTACTGGTTGTCGTACTGCACGCCACTTCTGAGTTCGTTGTAGCTGGGACGATAGATGTCGGCGGCGTATGTCAGTTGCATCTGGGTCTTGCCTACGGGTAGCGAGAGGGCAAGCGACGGAAACCAGTTGCTGTATGTCTTGCTCTGAAGGTCGATGTGTATCTCGTTTGTGTAATAATCAAAGTCGTTATACTCGTAGCGCAAACCAGCCTGCACAGAAAGCGCCCCGAAGGAGCGTGTGTAATCTACGAAAGCCGAAGTCATCGACTCTTTCACTTTCTCGTTCTCATTACTCGTAACTTCTGGCACGATGGTGTATAGCATTCGACGATTAAGAGAAGAGTATTCGCCACCTACCGACAGTTCACCCTTGAACAGTGGGAAACCAAGAACAAGTTTTGAAGCAACCAGCGAGTTGCGGTTGTTGCGGTAAGAGTCGGCTTGAGAGTTTTTTATCTGGTTGTCTTCGCTGGTGACACTTTCTTTTATATTCATCCTATCCTTGTCACCATACCAATAGTAATCGGTATTGAAATCTATTTTGAGTGCCCCTATCTTGCCTACATAATAGGCATTGGCAAGATATTTCGAGGTATGACCAGGAGAGAAATAGTCTCCACGAGATGTCTCCACGAGTTGATCATTGCAGTATGATGTGGCTTGCTGTAGTCCCCTACCTTCTTTTCTTGCATAGCGGTCGTAACTGAAACTCGCACCGATGGAGTTCTCATCGTCAAACATATAGCTGGCATTCAAGCGTGCATACGGATTGAGATTTATATATTCTTGCGTTATCTTAGTATTCTGTAACCATGTATTGCTGGTGTAGGTATACTGCTGTATTCTCTTGTTGTCTGGTTGATGAGTGTATGCCCCATACAAAAAGCCGGTGATGTCGAAGCCGCCTTTACGATAGTTGCCTCGGAACGACTCGTAATAACTCATGCGCTTATCTTCATTGATGACAAAACTGGTGCTATTGTCAAAGCTGAAACCCTCGCCTTGCGGTTTCTTGGTGGTGATGCGGATAACGCTCTTCACGCTGGCATCATAACGTGCACCAGGGTTGCTGATAACCTCAATGTTCTTGATGTCGCTGGGTTGCAAACGCTGCAACTCCATTTGGTCTTGCATCTTACGACCATTGATATAAATTTCTGGTGTTCCTCTGCCGAACACTTCTATATCTCCGTCTTTAGCCGACACGCTGGGGATGCGTGAAAGCAACTGCTCCATATTGGCAGTTTTCTCCAACACGCTACCTGATACCGTCGTCGTCATTCCTTCGCCGCTCAACACCGTCTTGGGCAACTGGCTTCTTACTACGATTTCGCCGAGCATCCAGGATTCTTCGCTTAGTCGGATGACACCCATGTCTTCTCCACGACAATCTCGGAAAACTGTCGTATAACCAATTGATGAAACCTTAATGATTCCGTCATTGCAAGGAGAATCGATAACAAAGCTACCATCCTCGCCACTCACAGCCCCCTTGACAAAGACCGAATCCCCACGAGTCAGAAGCACGATATTCACGAAAGCCAAAGGTTCTCCTTTGGTATTTTCAATCTTTCCCTTAATGTTCTGCGCCATTATCGGAGTAAAAGACATAAGCGATATAAGCGTCGCTATCATTACCTTAATCATAATCGCTATTTTTTATTTTTGCTACTAAACGGCTCATTTGCTCTATAAAAAGGACGAGAACATTAGTTTGGGTATATACAAACAGCATACACCCAAGCTCATATTCTCTTATTCTTTGGTCCTTAAAAAATTCAACAACATACTTACTGTATGTGTCAACAGTCCTTACTTGAGGTGCAAGGTGTGACCCATACGGTCGCGCTTAGTCTTCAGGTAGCGCTCGTTGTACTTGTTGGGCATCACTTCGATGGGCACGTTCTCCACAATCTCGAGTCCGTACGACTCCAGTCCTACGCGCTTTGTAGGATTGTTGGTGAGGAGGCGCATCTTGTGCACACCAAGGTGGCGCAGCATCTGTGCTCCACAACCATAGTCGCGCTCGTCGGGCTTGAAGCCGAGGTGCACGTTGGCATCTACGGTGTCGTAACCTTCCTCCTGCAGCTTGTATGCCTCGATCTTGTTCATGAGTCCGATGCCGCGACCTTCCTGCTGCATATAAACCACTACGCCCTTGCCTTCCTTCTCAATCATCTGCATCGCTGCGTGGAGCTGCTGTCCGCAGTCGCAGCGCTTCGAGCCGAGGATGTCGCCTGTGGCGCATGAAGAGTGTACACGTACGAGCACGGGCTCGTCCTCACGCCACTCGCCCTTCACGAGTGCCATGTGCTCCAGTCCGTTGCTCTGCTGACGGAACGGCACGAGGCGGAAGTGTCCCCATTCTGTAGGCATGTCTACCTCCTCGCCCACTTCGATTATCGACTCCTTCTTGAGGCGGTAAGCGATGAGATCCTTGATGGTGATGATGCGCAAGCCCCACTCCTCTGCCATCTTCTGCAGGTCGGGCATACGTGCCATTGTGCCGTCTTCGTTCATTATCTCCATGAGTGCGCCTGCCGGATAGAGACCAGCCAGGCGGCAGAGGTCGATGGCAGCCTCGGTGTGTCCGCAGCGGCGGAGCACACCGTTGTCCTGTGCGTAGAGCGGATTGATATGTCCAGGGCGACCGAAGGTCTGTGGTGTAGACGCCGGGTCGGCGAGCGCTTTGATGGTGGCAGCACGATCGTGTGTTGACACGCCGGTGGTGCATCCCTCAAGTTTATCGATTGTAACGGTGAACGGTGTGCCAAGCATTGATGTGTTGTCGCTCACCTGATGTGGCAGGTCGAGCTCCTCACAACGCGAGAGGGTGATGGGGGCACAGAGCACGCCACGCGCGTTCTTCAACATAAAGTTCACCTTTTCAGGAGTTATCTTCTCGGCGGCGATGATGAGGTCGCCCTCATTCTCGCGGTCTTCGTCGTCAACCACGATTACGAACTGTCCGTCTTTAAAATCTTTTAGAGCATCTTCGATGCTACTCAGTTTGAAATCTCCCATATTATTTATTTGTTGATGAGTGTTATTATTATTCGTTATCTTACTATTATTGTTTCTAAAATATCGTCATTAAGCATATCGCTATCGATTGAGTATAGCGTTTATTCTGCCCATGATTATCTTGTTCTCGGTCTGCACCACCTTCAGGTCGCGCTGCAGACGCAAGCGATAGCGCCACATGCGCATATAGAGCACGAAACCGAGCGGTACGACGATGGCTGCCACAATGTTCAGCCACTTGCGTTCGAAGGGGCGTGTATGGGCGCGCTCCGACATCACGGGGTACATGCTCAGATGGTTGATGATAGTGCGGTCGCGCGAGTTGCTGAGGTCTTCTATTATCTGCTCCAGCTGTGGCACGATGCGCTCCATCACGTTGTCGGGCTCGTACTTGAAGAACACTTTCACCCAACTTGGTGCACGTTTCAAACGATGCGTGTGCGAGTACTCGACTATCTCGTTGTTCATCTGCTGCAATTGTGCCAAGTCGTCGGCGTAGTGCGGATCGTTGATTACCACCTCCTTACGATATATCGGGCGCTTGATGCGCAGACCGAAGAAGCGACGGAAGATGTCGGCGTACAAGTCGGCATTGAACACAACGGAGTCGTTGGTTGCTTTATATGTAAAGAACACCGCCATCGGCACGAGCACAGCGGGAGCAAGACTCTTGCCGAACCATATCGTCCACATTCCGCTTCGCGCCATTCGATAGCCCGAGTTATCGAGTATGTAGTAGAGGATGAAGACGAGCACCGAGATGAGCACCGGCAGACCCAAACCGCCCTTGCGTATGATGGCTCCGAGCGGCGCACCGATAAAGAAAAAGATGAGACACGACAAGGCGAGCGTTATCTTTGCCACCCATTCTATCTCGTGCTGACGTATCAGACGGTCGCCATCGCTGGTGATGAGCGACTTGAACTCGAGGTCGCTCTTGCGCGAGCCTACTCGGTTCAGGGCATAACTTATAGCGGTGCGCTTCTGTTGCGACGTGAGATGAGCGTATGCTGTATCGACGTTATAGGCTGAGGTCGTAGCAAGTTGTAGGGCGCGAAGCGAGTCGTTCTTCGTAACCGAAGCGAGTCGATAGAACGTGAGTCGATCGGCAGCGTAGTAGTTGTTGCCGATACTATCGTACACTTGTTTCAGCGAGTCCATATCGTGAACTATCTGCGTGAAACTCTTGCCGCGTGCGTCGTTGGATACCGACGAACCATCGCTCACATTAAAGTCGGTATCAAAGTCGAGCACGATATGCTTCTGCACAAACGACTCGCGACGATAGGGCACCGAAGCGCTGCCAGCCAACTCCTGCGACTGCATATTCTCAAACCATTCGCCACTCCACAGCGTGAGCAGTAGGTGTTTCTTCTCGGCTGTCGACTGCAACATGCCCGAGTCGGCGAGTATTATCGCCTGGTCTTCGTACGATCCAGTCATGCGATAAATCATTATACCGTAAAGCTTACCCGTGTCCATATTCTTCTTCGACACGTAGAGGTTAGAGTTTGGTATGCCGTCGTAAAACACGCCTTCCGGTATTTCCAGTTCCGGACTCTTCTGCTTCATTGATATGAGCATCAAGGCGAGCTTGCGGTTGGCTTCCGGACCGATAGAGTTCTGAAAATAAATGGAGAGCACGCAGATAGCCACACTGATGGCTATGAGCGAACGAAACGCCTGCATGAGCGATATACCTGCAGCTTTTATAGCCGTCAGCTCTGAGCTTTCACCGAGATTTCCGAATGTTATAAGCGATGAAAGCAGAATGGCAAGCGGCATTGCTTGCGGCACAAGCATGAGTCCCATATGCCAAAAGAATTCGGCAAGCACGTCGACGGAGAGTCCCTTACCGATTAGCTCGTCGACATATTTCCACAGAAACTGCATCATCAGTACAAATTGACAGATGAAGAACGTTCCTATGAACAAAAGACCGAACTGCTTTGCAATGAAGATATCTAATTTCTTTATACGAAACATCGTGAGCGTTTTTACCTTATTATATATAGGTAGACTGTTCCACCAGTGCACTACATATAAGAGGTTAAGTATATGTATGCTTTTTTATGCTGCAAAATTAGCATAAATATTTCATATACTCCACGAAATTAAATGATTTTAGTATTTTTACACTGCCGGAGTAGTCCACTCCTACCCTACACGCCACACTTACGACGCAAACGCTCGAAGTTGCTCGTCCATATATCCTCGAGCCAGTCTTTATCGCCATCGTCTGTAAAATCGGTAACGCTGAGCATGTATCCACCCGTCAGACTACACTTCTCCATACGTATCTCTACATACGATCCGTCGGTTTCGTCGTCCCAACTCCAGCGTATGCGTCCGTATTTCTCAATCACGCTGACCGTTGCCATTCGTACTTCGTGGTGGCGGTGGGCATCGCCCCATGCGCAGGTGAGTTGGTCGCCATCGAGCGTCACGCTATCGGCTATCCACTTCTGCAAACCCGAATCGGTACCGATAAGCTGCCAAATGATATTCTTCGAGGTTGAGTTTAGGAGGTGTTCTACAGTGATTTTGTTTTTCTCCATAGTTGTCGTTTTAGTAGTTAAGCCATTAGGAAGGCCTGTATTTTTTGCAAAGATAGGGAAAAAGATAAAGAAAATGCACTTTGTTGTGATTTTTTTTGCAAAAAGTTTTGGCGATTAACAAAAAAGCATTACCTTTGCACCCGCAATCAAGAACGATGGCGGGATAGCTCAGCTGGTTAGAGCGCATGATTCATAATCATGAGGTCCCCAGTTCAATCCTGGGTCCCGCTACAAAGAACGAGTTAAAGATTAGTCTTTGACTCGTTTTTTTGTATATAAATCAATAAAAACATATTTAACACAACTTTTTCCGCATTTTTTCTACAATTTACACATTATATTATTGGTTTTTAGTACCTTTGCATTGATTTTGAAAAATTACACGCAAGACGGAATAGCAAAGCCATATTGACGTTCGCACGTGTAACAAAATCATACAACAACAAGGTAAAAAGGATAATCAACAATAATAAAAAGAAATCATGGCTGGAACAAAAAAAATCAAGACCGCGCTTATCTCCGTATTTCATAAGGATGGTCTCGACGAGCTCCTGAAGAAGCTCAACGAAGAAGGTGTTAAATTCCTCTCTACTGGTGGTACACAAGCATTCATCGAAAAGCTTGGCTACGAATGTCAGGCTGTAGAAAGCGTAACATCTTACCCATCAATCCTTGGTGGACGTGTCAAGACTCTGCACCCACGCATCTTCGGTGGCATCCTCGCTCGCCGCGACAATGAAGGCGACCGACAGCAGATGGCTGAATACGCCATCCCCGAAATCGACCTCGTCATCGTCGACCTCTACCCATTCGAGCAGACTGTAGCAAGCGGTGCTTCCGATGCCGACATCATCGAAAAGATAGACATAGGCGGCATCTCACTCATCCGTGCTGGTGCTAAGAACTTCAACGACGTGGTCATCGTTCCGAGCAAGGCTGAATACAAGATTCTCCTCGACATCCTCAACGCTAATGGTGCGGAGACATCTCTTGAGGAGCGCAAAATGTTCGCTGAGCGTGCGTTCGGCGTAAGCAGCCACTACGACACAGCCATCCACGCTTGGTTTGCAAAGTAAACTCAAAACTCATAATTCAAAACTCAATAAATGGGATTTTTTTCATTCAGACAGGAAATTGCGATGGACCTCGGCACTGCCAACACCATCATCATCTGCGACGATAAGATCGTTGTTGATGAGCCGTCGGTAGTGGCACTCGACCGTCGCACAGACAAAATGATTGCTGTCGGCTCGAAGGCAAAGATGATGTATGAGAAGACTCACGACAACATCCGAACCATTCGCCCACTCCGCGATGGAGTCATCGCCGACTTCTCAGCATGTGAACAGATGATGCGCGGACTCATCAAGATGGTACACTCTGGCAGCCGACTCTTCACGCCATCGCTGCGTATGGTTATCGGCGTTCCTTCAGGTTCTACCGAAGTGGAGTTGCGCGCCGTACGCGACAGTGCTGAGCACGCCGACGGACGCGACGTGTACCTCATCTTCGAGCCTATGGCAGCTGCTATAGGCATCGGCATCGACGTGGAAGCACCAGAGGGCAACATGATAGTAGACATAGGTGGCGGCTCAACAGAGATTGCTGTAATCTCGCTCGGCGGCATCGTGTCGAACAACTCTATTCGCACTGCTGGCGATGACCTCACAGCCGACATTCAGGAGTATATGTCACGCCAGCACAACGTGAAGGTTTCGGAGCGTATGGCTGAGCGCATCAAGATACACGTCGGCTCGGCTCTCACTGAGCTTGGCGACGATGCACCGGAGGACTTCATCGTTCACGGACCGAACCGCATCACTGCGCTCCCTATGGAGGTGCCGGTATGCTATCAGGAGATAGCACACTGCCTCGACAAGACTATCGCAAAGATCGAGAACGCTGTGCTCTCTGCTCTTGAGAACACACCGCCTGAACTCTATGCCGACATCGTGAAGAACGGCATTTATCTCAGTGGTGGCGGTGCCCTGCTGCGTGGTCTCGACAAGCGTTTGCAGGAGAAGATCAATATTCCGTTCCACATCGCCGAAGATCCGTTGCACAGCGTAGCAATCGGTGCGGGTGTGGCTCTGAAGAACATCGACCGCTTCTCATTCCTTATGAGATAGGCTAAAAGTAAAAGAGTAAAAAAGTAAAAAGGTAAAAGAGTAAAACGCTCTTGACAGTAAATAACTTTTAAAGGTAAAAAGGTAAAAAAGTAAAAGAGTAAAAAGAGCAGGAAAGGTTATACGCCCTCTGCTTTTTACTTTTTTACTCTTTTACTTTTTTACTTTTCAATTATGCGCAACCTATTAGATTTCCTTTCACGCCACAACCACTGGTTCGTCTTCCTCTTGCTTGAGGTAGTGAGCCTCACACTGCTGTTCAAGTACAACAGCTATCAGGGCAGTGTGTGGTTCTCATCGGCTAATGCCGTAGCAGGCAAGATGTACGAATGGGACTCGTCCGTGAAGCAATACTTCGCCCTCACCGAAGTGAACCGCCAACTCACCGACCGCAACATATACCTCGAACGCGAAGTGGAGATGCTGCGCGAGCAGGTGAAGAAGTCAAACAACGACACTACCCTCGTCGAACGACTGCAACAGAACATCATGCGCGACTACGAGACCATACCGGCAAAGGTCGTCAGCTCGTCGCTCGACAAGGCTAACAACTTCATCACCATAGATAAAGGCAGTGCCGACGGCGTGCGCAAGGACATGGGCGTGGTGTGCGGACAGGGCATCGTGGGCATCGTCTATCTATGCAACGAACACTACTCGGTGGTTATCCCTGTGCTCAATGAGCAGTCGAACATCAGCTGCACCATACGCGGACGTGGCTACTTCGGCTACCTGCGCTGGCATGGTGGTTCGCCCGAAACGGCATACGTAGAGGACATACCACGCCATGCACACTTCCGACTGGGCGACTTCATCGTGACATCGGGCTACTCCTCGGTGTTTCCACCGGGCATCATCGTCGGACGCATCAAACATGTGTACAACTCCGAGAACGGACTCTCCTACCGTCTCAACATCGCTCTGTCGACCGACTTCTCACGTCTGCGCGACGTGAGCGTCATCAACGACCGCGAGATGGACAAGAAACTTGAATTACTGCGTGCTGCCGAAGACTCCATCAAGGCACGCCAATAAACATACAGAAGAAACAAATGAGCCTGAACTTCCTTAGAAACATAGTATTCATTATAGTGCTGCTGCTCGCACAGACGCTGCTACTCAACCATATCAGCGTCTTCGGATGCGCCACACCGCTACTCTATGTCTACTTCGCACTGACCGTACAACGCGGCGAAGCGAAGTGGGCTACGCTGCTTTGGTGCTTCTTCATGGGGCTGTTGGTGGACATCTTCACCAACACACCAGGTGTAGCAGCTGCCTCAATGACGCTCGTGGGCTTCTTGCAACCCTACGTTGTCGAACTATTCGCGCCACGCGATAGTGCCGACGACCTCCGTCCGTCCCCCTTCACCTTCGGCTCAAGCAAATACACCAATTACACCATCATCCTCGTACTTATCTATTGCTTCACATTCTTCTCGCTCGAAGCCTTCAATCTGTACAACTGGGGACAATGGATTGCTTGCATCGTGGCAAGCACCATCATCACCGTTGTATTGATTTTGGTGATAGAGTACTTCAGAAGTAAAAGATAGAGCACAGCAGAAACTGTAAGTAGAGAACATTATTAGTAGTAATCGGTAACATCAGTAGTAGGAAATGAGCAATTATAACCTTGAGAAACGGCGCTACGTAATCGCTTTCGTGGCAACGGCTATTGTCGTTGTCTACATCGTGCGTCTCTTCACGCTGCAGCTGCTTAGCGACGACTACAAGAAGAACGCCGACTCCAACGCCTTCCTCAAGAAAATCGAATACCCTTCGCGTGGTGCCATCTACGACCGCAACGGCAGACTGCTCGTGTACAATCAGCCGGCTTACGACATTATGGTCGTGATGAACGAAGCAAAGGGACGCATCGACACGCTTGAGTTTTGCCACGCGCTTGGCATCACGAAAGAGTTCTTCATAAAGCGCATGAACGACATTAAGGACTACTCGAAGAACCCTGGCTACTCGCGCTTCACGCAGCAGCTCTTTATGAGTCAGCTCCCTTCGGAGGAGTTCAGCTTCTTCCAAGAAAAGATATTCCGCTTCCCTGGTTTCTACGTGCAGCAGCGCAGCATACGCCAATACCAATCGAAGGTGGGCGCGCATATCCTCGGCGACGTGGCTGAGGTGTCGCCCTACGACATTGAGGAGGATAGCTACTATCAGCCTGGCGACTACATCGGCAAACTCGGTGTGGAGAAGTCGTACGAGAAACAGTTGCGTGGCGAAAAAGGAGTGCAAATTCTGCTGCGCGACGCTCGCGGACGCATACAAGGCAAGTACATGGACGGCAAGTACGATCGCAAACCGATTGCCGGCAAAGACCTCACGCTCGCCATTGACGAGAAGCTACAAGCATTGGGCGAACGTCTCATGGAGGGCAAGATAGGCTCTATCGTGGCACTCGACCCTCGTACGGGCGAAGTGCTCTGCATGGTGTCGGCTCCGAGCTACGACCCACGTATCATGGTGGGACGTGCACGCGCCAAGAACCACCGCGCACTGGCTAAAGATGCGTGGAAACCACTGCTCAACCGCTCCATAATGGGTATGTATCCGCCTGGCTCCACGTTCAAGACATCGCAGGCTCTTACGTACATGACAGAAGGCATCATTACGCCAGGCACAGCATTCCCCTGCAACCACGGCTTCTACTATCGCGGTCTACACGTAGGCTGCCACTCACATGCCGCTCCTATCGCTCTTGTCGATGCCATCAGCACCTCGTGCAACTCCTACTTCTGTTGGGGACTTTACTACATGATTGGCAACCGCTCGAAATACAAGACTCCGTATAACGCCATGAACACGTGGCGCGACTATATGGTGTCGATGGGCTTCGGCTACAAGCTGGGCATCGACCTGCCTGGCGAGAAGCGTGGCATGATTCCGAACGCCGACTATTACGACCGCAACTATCGTGGCTCGTGGAACGGCTTGACTATCATCTCCATATCTATCGGCCAGGGCGAGGTGACGCTCACTCCGCTACAGATAGCCAACCTCGGTGCCACCATCGCCAACCGCGGCTACTACTACCGACCACACGTGGTGCGCAAGGTGCAAGGCGAACCGCTCGACACCATGTACACCCACCGCCACTACACAATGGCATCACGCCGAGCCTACGATTACGTGGTAGCAGGTATGCGCTCCTCAGCCTTGAAGGGTACGTGTAAAGCTCTCTCACGACTGCCGTTCGAGGCATGTGGCAAGACGGGTACGGCGCAGAACCACGGACGCGACCACTCCGTGTTCATGGGCTTCGCACCGATGGCCAACCCGAAGATAGCTATCGCCGTGTACGTAGAGAACGGCGGATGGGGTGCCGACTTCGGTGTACCTATCGGCGGACTGATGATGGAACAGTATCTTACGGGCAAGCTGTCGCCTGCTGCCGAGGCGCAAGCCGATGCCATGCAGGCACGACGCATTGGCTACGGTCCGAGATTCTCTCAAAAGTAAAAAAGTAAAAGAGTAAAAAAGTAAAAAGCTTAGGAAGGCTTAAAGAGGCTTAGAAAGGCTTAAAGAGGCTTAGGAAGGCTTATAAACTAAAAATAATGATAAACGACAAACCACAAAGCATTTGGTCGCAGGTCGACTGGCTGACCATTGGCCTGTACATAGCACTGATGCTCTTCGGATGGTTGAGCATCTGCGGTGCGAGCTACTCCTTCGGCGACAACGATTTGTTCTCGCTCGACACACGCTCGGGTATGCAGATTCTATGGATTGGCACGAGTATCTGTCTCGGTTTTGTCATACTGATGATGGACTCGCGCTTCTTCGACACGTTCTCGTTCATCATCTACGGTGTGCTGCTCCTGCTGCTCTTTGCCACCATCTTCAACCCTCACGACATCAAGGGTTCCCACTCGTGGCTCGTCATCGGTCCGCTACGCTTGCAGCCTGCCGAGTTCGGCAAGTTTGCAACCGCACTTGCGCTCGCCAAACTGATGAGTACCTACGGCTATAACATACAACGCTGGAAAGACTTTGCAGCGGCTTGCGCCGTGGTGCTCGTGCCCATGCTCTGCATCGTGGGTCAGCGTGAGACGGGCTCTGCACTCGTCTATCTCACATTCTTCCTCATGTTCTACCGCGAGGGAATGCCTGGCAGCATCCTCTTCACGGGCGTAGCGATGGTGCTCTACTTCGTTGTGGGCATTAAGTACGAGGGCATTATGCTCTTCGACACACCTACATCGGTGGGCAAATTCGTGGTACTGCTGCTCGTACAACTGTTCGTGGCAGGCATGGTGTACAACTATGTACACAACCGCAAGCACACCAATACAATCATCGGCTATAGTCTGGTGCTCACCACTATAGCCATTCTCTTCGACGTGTACGTCATTCCGTTCGACGTGACGTGGGTGCAGCTCGGTATGTGTCTTGCGCTGTTCCTCTATCTCCTCTACCACGGACTGCGTACGCGCCTTCCGCAGTACTTCTTCATACTGGCGTTCGCCGTCGGTTCGGTGGTGTTCTTCTACTCTGCCGACTACGTGCTGAACAACGTGATGGAGCCTCATCAGCGTGTGCGCATCAACGTGTTGCTCGGTCTCGACGAAGACCTTGCCGGTGCCGGCTACAACGTTCATCAGAGCGAGATTGCCATCGGCTCGGGCGGACTCAAAGGCAAAGGCTTCCTCAATGGCACGCAGACCAAGCTAAAGTTCGTGCCCGAGCAAGACACCGACTTCATCTTCTGCACCGTAGGCGAGGAGGAGGGTTTCATCGGTTCGGCTGGCGTACTGCTGCTGTTCCTCGTCCTCATACTCCGACTGCTTGCGCTCGCCGAGCGACAACCCTTCGCCTTTGGGCGCATATACGGATACTGTGTGGCATCGGTGTTCCTCTTCCACGTGTTCATCAACGTGGGCATGGTGTTAGGCTTAACGCCTGTCATCGGTATCCCGCTACCATTCTTCAGCTACGGCGGATCGTCGCTTTGGGGCTTCACCATCCTGCTTTTCATATTCCTCAGTATAGACGCAAAGCGCAATATGCTAAAGGCTTAAGCTATGGAAGAATCAAGTATGCGAAAAAATCCTCCATATCTTCCAGTTTCGCCATAACCCACACATTATAAGAGCAATAAAGGCTGGAAGATTTCTCCAGAAACGAGAAATCTTCCAGCCTATCTTCCAGTTTTTATCTTATCTTACAGCCGTGATGCGGCTTTAATTCAATATTTTCCTGTTTATTCAAAGTAGAAGCTGAGCACTACCATCTTTGTACGTGCTTCCTTCACGCCATACGTGTACTTGAGCAGACTCTTGTCGCGCAGTTCTTTGGCGTGTTTTGTGTCGAGGGCGTTGCCTAAGCCGTAGACGAACTTCAGCTCTGGGCGCAGTTTGAAGTAGGGCAGATAGAAGTCGCAGCCCACGCCGAACTCCAGCGAGAGCGACGTGCGCTTCAGCTTCAGCGCGTCGGTGCTCTTGCCCGTGAGGTTGATCATCGGCGATACGCCAGCCATGAGATACGGGCGGTGGTTGTTGAAGCGTGGCGCAGCGAAGATGATGTCGCCTGCCACAGCGATGTAAGCGGTCTTCATGTCCTGGCGTTTCTCTTCGGGCTTACCACTCGCGCTTAGGTTCTTCAGGTCTTGGAACACTATGTGGCGCGTGCCGAAGTACATCATCGGTGCCACGCGCAACTGGAAATGTGTGGACAGACGTAGCTCGCCAAGCACTCCGACATTGATGCCGGGGTCCCAGCGACTTTGGTCGGCGGTGACGAGTGTCTCCTGCGTACCGTCCTCAGTGGTGATGGTCTGCGGACCCGCCATACGCACCTCCATGTCCTGCACGTGCGTACCCACGACCACGCCGAAGTGGAATGGACGCAAGTCGGTGTACGGACGGTTCTGCACGGTGCGCTCTTGTGCTGAGGCAGCGAGGCTGACGATACACATTATTATAATATATATGTATTTTCTCATCTATGGGTTGTTTCTATTCTTTCAATAGCTTTATGCCGACATCGCAGATACCGGGCAGTATCTCGCGCTTCATATCGTGGCGCACCACTACGTGCAGCGAGTCGCCTTCCTGCAACTGCAGTTGGCACACCTCAAACTGATACTGCCTGTAACCGATGCCGTCGCCGAGCACTTTGCCTTGTTCGTCGGTGAGCTCGCAGCAGATGGTGTCGACAAGGACACGATGCGCAGGCATTATCTCTTGCTCCACAATCAGCGTGAGCGACGTGAACGGATAGCTATCCGTAGTGCGCACACCGAGCAGAGCGCGATAGGTGGCTGCCTCCTTCAACGGGCGGATGGCGAACGTAATGGTGTCGTTCTTCTCCCACCCCGAGAGGGCGGTGCTCTCGTATCGGTCGTAGATGGTGCGATGGTCGCACGCCGTTAGCAGCATGGCGACCAGCGCAAGGGTCATTGCGGCTATCCGTAAGCTTATTGCTCTTTTCATAGCCACAATTCTAATGAGCATCCTTAGGGGGTGCAGCTGTCTCAGCTGCACCGACAGAGCTGTTGGTGTTACCATTTGGTTGGTGCACCTTAGGGGGTGCAGCTGTCTCAGCTGCACCAACAGAGCTGTTGGTGCTATTCTTTGGTTGGTGCACTTTAGGGGGTGCAGCTGTCTCAGCTGCACCAACAGAGCTGTCGGTGCTATTCTTTGGTTGGTGCACTTGAGACAAGTGCACCCCCTGGGTGGGTTCGCCCTCAGGACGGTTGTTGCGACGCTGCTGATTGTTACGACGCTGACCTTCGCCCTTTTTCGGTGCAGTTGAGACAACTGCACCCCCTTCGCCTTTTCTCGGTGCAGTTGAGCCGGGTGCACCCCCTTGGCGCTTTGCGGGTTTCTTCTTGCGCTTGCGTGCCTTGTCGAAGCGACTGATGTCGGCATCGGCGAGCAGGTCGCGAGGGCGTGTGTCCTGCTTCACCGTTCCGTCCTCCGTAAGCGACTCGGGCTTCTCGCCGCGCTTGTTCATCTCGATGATGGCACGGGCGCGCTCGGCTGTAATCTCCTCGAGGTTGGCAGCTATGCCTTTGTCGGTTGAGTAGACAACGGTGCCGGCGAGGATGTCCGACTTGAAGAGGTAGAAGTCGCTGTCGAGAGTCTGCAGCACTATGTCGCGTGCCGGCATCTTACGGCTTGCCTCCACGTAGTCGTCCACCTCGTAGTTGAGGCAGCATTTCAGTTTGGCGCACATGCCGGCAAGCTTCTGCGGATTGAGCGATATGTCCTGTATGCGTGCAGCGTTGGTGCTGACGCTCACGAAGTTCTTCATCCATGTGGCGCAGCAGAGTTCTCTGCCGCAGGGACCGGTGCCACCGATGCGTCCTGCCTCCTGGCGTGCGCCGATCTGCTTCATCTCGATGCGCACGTGGAAGGTGTCGGCAAGCACCTTGATGAGCTGACGGAAGTCGACGCGCTCGTCGGCGATGTAGTAGAATATCGCCTTGTTGCCGTCACCCTGATACTCTACGTCGCCAATCTTCATCTGCAGACCGAGATCCTTGGCTATCTGGCGGCTCTGTATCATCGTGCCGTGCTCGCGGCTCTTTGCTTCGTTGTACTTGTCGATGTCCACGGGTTTGGCTATGCGGTAGACGCGCTTGATGTCGTCAGCCGACTTGAGGTTGGCTTTCTTCAGCTGCAGCTTCACCAGTCTGCCGGTGAGCGTAACGGTGCCTATGTCGTGACCTGGGCTTGCCTCCACCGCCACGATGTCGCCCTTGTGCAGGTCGATATTGTTGACGTTGTGGTAGTAACCCTTGCGCGTGTTCTTGAACTGCACCTCCACGAGGTCGGTGTCCTCGTCGTTGCCCGGTACGTCGTACAGCCAGTCGTAGGTGTTCAGCTGCATATTCTGTCGTCCGCAAGCGTAGTGGTGCAATCCGCGGTCGGTGTCGCGCGTTATCTTGAATTGCATATCTTTGAAATCCTTCATTGCGATTTATGCTTGTTGTTTACGTGTTATGAGTATAATTGTTTGTAATGCTATGTCGAAGAACACCATCTTGGCGTTGGCGTTCTGTGATATGTCGCGTAGTGCACGCTCGAAGAGTTCGTTCAGCTCCATCACGTTGCGCTCGTTGATGAACGGTGCGAAGCGTGTGCAGAACTGCTCTTCGTTCGCTGTCATATAGTTGAGCTCGGGGTTGCGGAAGTTGTACATAAAGCTCTCGCGCACCATGCGGTTGAAGTAGACGATCATGCGCTTCTGCTTCTCGCGTCCGAAGGCGGCTACGCTCTCGCTCCACTTCTTCAGCTCCTTCACCTTCTTGCTGTAGGCGTAGCGCATGAGCATGGCGAAGAGGTCGAAGAAGAGGCTTGCCTCGTTGCCGGCGCGCAGCGAGTCGAGGGCTGCGGTCCACGAGCCGTTGGCTATGCGTGCTATGCGGTGCGCTGTGTCGGCATCGATGCCGCGACGCTCGGTGAGTGCCTGCTCTATGGCTTCGTCGCTGATACGCTTGAAGTCGAAACGTTGTGTGCGACTGCGTATTGTCTCGAGCAATTTCTCGGGTTCCTCGCTGACGAGGATGAACACAGTCTGCTGCGGTGGCTCCTCGAGCAGCTTGAGTATCTTGTTAGCCGAGGTGACATTCATGCGCTCGGGCAGCCACATCACGCACACCTTGTATCCGCCCTGCGACGCTTTTATGCTCAAGCGACGCGAGAGGCGGTCGCTCTCGGCTCCGGTGATGATGGCTTGCTGGTTCTCTGCGCCCATGGCGTCCATCCACTGCTCTATGCTGAAGTAGGCACCGTCGCTGAGCAGCTCGCGCCACTTCTGGGCGTAGTCGTCGCTCACGGGCTGATGGTCGGACCCCATCGTGGGCTTCTTTATCGTGGGGAAGCTGAAGTGGAGGTCGGGGTGCTGCCACTGGCGCAGCAGCTGACTGTCGCCCAACAGACGCGAGGCGAACGCAAGGGCAAGGGCTTTCTTGCCGCAGCCCATCGGACCGCAGAACAGCATGGCGTGGGGCACTCGGTGCTCCTCTATGAGTTTGACGAGCGACTGTTTCGCCTCGTCCTGACCTATTACTTCTTCAAATGTCATTTGCGCTATTGCGAGTTTTGAATTTTGAACTACAACAGTCTCCTTGCCACTTCTCTTACGGAGTCGACAGCCGAGACGGTGTAGAAATGTATGTTGTTCACTCCGGCCTTGTAGAGCTGGCGACACTGCTCGGTCGACCACTCTATGCCGAGTTGGCGGGCGTCGTCGTCGGTCTTGCACTTCAGTGCCTCCACTGCCAGCTCCTGCGGGAAGTCGCAGCGGAACACGCGCGGCACTACCGTCAGCTGCGAGAGCTTTGCAAGCGGCTTGATGCCCGGCACGATCGGTATGGTGATGCCCATCTGGCGTGCCTTCTCCACGAAGCGGAAGTACTTACGGTTATCGTAGAACAGCTGCGTGACGGCGTAGTCGGCACCCATGTCTTGCTTCATCTTCAGATACTTCAGGTCGAGGTCTATGTTCAGTGCCTCCTCGTGCTTCTCGGGGTAGCACGCCACACCGTAGTGGAACTTCTTGCCGGGGTTCTTTATCGGCGTGCCGTCGTTGAAGAAGCCGTCGTTGAAGCGGTTCACCTGCTCGATGAGGTCGGTGGTGTGGGCGTGTCCGCCAGGGGTGGGCACAAACTGACTGTCGTCGCGTGCCTTGTCGCCACGCAGCAGCAGCACGTTCTCGATGCCGAGGAACTGCAAGTCAATCAGCTCGTACTCGATGGCATCGGCTGTGGCACCGCTGCAGATGATGTGCGGTATGACCGGCACACCGAACTTGTTCTGTATGGCAGCCGCTATGGCTACCGTGCCCGGACGACGGCGCACACGAAGGCGCTCGTACTGGCCGTTGTCGAGCTCGCGATAGACGAACTCGCTGTGATGTGTGGTGATATTGATGTACGCCGGATCGAAATCGCGGAACTTCTCTATCGTGGAGAACAGACGCTCTGTTCCTGTGCCTTTCAACGGTGGTAACACCTCGAACGAGAAGTGCTTCTCGCCACCACCGGAGGTGAGTATATCTGAAATATTCATCTTATTATCCTTTCGTATCTTATTTACCACTACAAAGTTACGGAAAATCTTACATAAATTTGCTATTTTGATTAATAATTAATACATTTGCTTGTAAATCTAAATAATAAATAGGAGGGTATGGCATCCCTGCCATACCCACGCGCCCTTTATAAAATGAATATGAACTTACATACAACCCTCGTTTCGAGCGCATTTTTCGCGTTCTGCTTAGCTGCCAGCAATGCCGCTGCGGCTAACAATTCACCATCCAAACACCTCAACACCTCACCATCTCAACACCTCACCATCTCACCATCCCAACACCTCACCACCTCACCATCTCGCCACCTCACCACCTCACCATCTCAACACCTCACCACCTCACCATCCACTCTCACCTCCCAACGCCCTGCGCCCGCTGAACGCCTCTTCGTATCGGACGCGGTGGAGAAGAAGATTCGCGAGATAAAGAAGCGCATCAAGGAGAACGCCTACTTAGCATGGATGTTCGAGAACTGCTTCCCGAACACGCTCGACACCACCGTCCACTTCACCGATGCCGAGGACGGCAAGGAGGACACCTTCGTCTACACGGGCGACATACACGCCATGTGGCTGCGCGACTCGGCAGCGCAGGTGTGGCCCTACGTGCAGCTTGCCAAGGGCGACCGCAAGTTGCAGAAGATGCTGCGCGGTGTGATACGCCGCCAGCTGAAGTGCATCAACATCGACCCCTACGCCAATGCGTTCAACCGCGAGCCTGTGGAGAACGGCATGTGGGCTAACGATATGACCGACATGAAGCCTGAGCTGCACGAGCGCAAGTACGAGATCGACTCGCTCTGCTACCCCATACGCCTCGCCTACCACTACTGGCAGGTGACGGGCGACGCGTCGGTGTTCGGCGACGAGTGGCTGCAGGCGGTGCGCAACATACTGCGCGTGTTCCGCGAGCAGCAGCGCAAGCAGGGGCTCGGCACCTATCGCTTCCAACGCGAAACGGAGGACCAGCTCGACACCGTATGCAACCACGGCTGGGGCAACCCCGTGAAGCCCTGCGGACTCATCGCTTCTGTCTTCCGCCCGTCTGACGACGCCACGACGTTCCTCTTCCTCGTGCCGTCTAACTTCATGGCGGTCAGCTCGCTGCGCAAGGCGGCGGAGATACTCAGCAAGGTGAACGCCGACGCAACGCTCGCTGCCGACTGCACGGCACTTGCCGACGAGGTGAGCACGGCTCTCGAGCAGTACGCCGTGGTCGACCATCCGAAGTACGGCAAGATTTACGCCTACGAGGTGGACGGCTTCGGCAACCGCTTCCTCATGGACGACGCCAACGTGCCGTCGCTGCTCGCCCTGCCCTATTTAGGCGATGTGGACGTGAACGACCCCGTATATCAGAACACGCGCCGCTTCGTCTGGAGCGAAGACAACCCCTACTTCTTCCGCGGCAAGGCGGGCGAGGGCATCGGCGGTCCGCACGTGGGCTACGACATGGCGTGGCCTATGTCGATAATGATGCGCGCCTTCACGAGCACCGACGATGCCGAGATAGCGGAGTGTCTGCGTATGTTGCAGCGCACTGATGCCGGCACGGGGTTCATCCACGAGTCGTTCAACGTGGACGATGCAAACCAGTTCACGCGCGAGTGGTTTGCATGGCAGAACACGCTCTTCGGCGAACTCATCATCAAGCTCGTAGACGAGGGCAAGACGGAGCTGCTGGTGGGGGCACGCAGGTAGCTTCAGGGGGTGCACTTGTCTCAAGTGCACCAACCGAGCAAACTGTGCACCTACATAGCACAACCTAAACCAACAACACTAATAGCGCTATCTGCTACGTTGGTGCACTTGAGACAAGTGCACCCCCTGAAAAGCCCCTCAAATTTCTTTCCTCACCCCCGTAACTTGCACACGACATTTTGACCACACCACTCCGACCGAAACTCACATTCTGGAGAATCCGACGCACCAATTTCCGCTTCCACACACTAAAAATCCACTTCAAAAACATAAAATTCGATGGTTTTCACTGCGCAAGCGGCACTTTTTCATAGCGTAAGTGGCACTTTCACACGGCGAAAGTGCCACTTCTACCCAGTACTCGTGGGGGTAGTACTCCAGTTTTGCAGCGGTAGTACTCAGCGAAAGTGGCACAAAAGCTGCACACTTTCGTACGCACAGCCTCAACAAACTAAATATCAACCGCTTACCATTGCACACTTTTCACCTCTCAAAACTCGCGAAAAACCAACCAAAGGTTTTCCTTTTCATTTTCCGGGCACTCCTGAGCGGTAAAAATGACAAATATCGTACCTGAGCAAACTGTATGCCATAGATTTTTCAAAGTAAAGACTTTACCTGTTGAAGAAAATTCTATACATTTGCACCCATAATACTTTTAATAACCAGCTTATGAAAAATGTACTGAAGAAACTGTTTGTCGCCGCGCTGCTCTGCCTCATGCAGACCACCGTTTGTACAGCCGACACGTTCAAGGGAAAGATTGTGAACGCCGAGACGGGCGAGATTCTCATCGGAGCAACGGTGCGCAGCGAGATAAACCCAGAGCCGGGTTGGTCGATGCAGAACTCGGCGGAGACCGACAGCACGGGCTGCTTTACGCTCGACTCCGAATGGGAGGGACGCATCATGATCACGTTCAGCATGATCGGCTACAAGAACTCGCGCAAGGTGGACTATGCGTACGGATCTGAGGTGAAAGACACCACCGACCTGGGCACCATCAGGCTGCAGCCCACGGCGCTCATGCTGCAGGAGGTGGAGGTGAAGGCGAAGGTGCCGCGCATCACCATGCGTGGCGACACCATCGTGTTCAACCCCGAGGCGTTCAAGCTGAAGGAGGGCGCGCGCCTCGACGAGCTTATCAAGAAGCTGCCGGGCGTGCAGCGTCGCGACGGCAAGCTATACTGGAACGACAAGCCCATACGCCTGATGATGAACGGCAAGGACATGTTCGGCGGCGACCAAATCTTAGAGCAGCTGCCGGCTGACGTGGCTGACAAACTGAAGGTGTACGACCGCAAGTCGGAGCTGGCACGCCACACGGGCAACGACGATGGCGATGAGGACCATGTGCTCGACATACAGGTGAAGCCGGGCTTCCTCGACAAGTGGTACGGCGACATCGAGACGCAATACCAGACCAAGAAACGCTACAGCGGAGCTATCACCGCAAGCCGGCTGAGCGACCAAGACCCGCACATGATATACGCCCAGGCTAACAACGCCAACCGCTACGTAGACAAGACGATTGGCTCTTCCATGAACCGCAACATCGACGGCGACGGCAAGAGCCAGTACGGCTCGTACAACTATCAGCACAACTGGCAGACAAAGGGCACGCAGCAATACACAAGCAACCGCTTCAACATAAGCGCCAACATGGGACACAGCGACGGATGGAACAGCGGAAAGGCGTCGACCGAGACGTTCTTCCCGAACCAGGAGCACACGTTCGGCGTGAAAGACGCCTACCGCTACAAGCACAACCTCAAGCCGCAGCTGGAGGCTAAACTCTTCGCCTACACCGACTCTGCCAACACCATCGACGTGAAGGTGAAAGCCTCATACGAGAAGGCTCGCAAATCGTACGAGGAGAAGTCGGCTTCGTACGGCTACCAGCCCGACCAGTTTGCCTACCACTCGCTGAAGGAGGCACTCGGCGCAAAGCCCGGCGATGCGCTCTACGACCGACTCATCACACGCAACCGTAACTACGAGTCGACCGACCTGCAGCAACGCGGACTGAACATCTCGTACGCATGGAAGCACTTCATCGGCAAGAAAGGCTCGTTCACGCTGCAGGGCTTCACCAACCTGAGCGGAACGAACGAGGACACACACAACAACCGCAACGTGGAGTATCTGCGCGAACAGCGCAACGAGACGCTGTGGCAGTTCTACGACCGCAGCGCGCACGAACTGGAGACGCAGTTAGGCGCTTCGTTCGACTACTGGCTCGGCAAGAAGGTGTACTTCAACGTGTACGACAACGTGAGGTTAAGCCGCACACGCATCGCACGCGACTTCTTCAGCGACACCGACGAGCAGAACGTGGTGGGCGGCACGCCTACAACGGCAGACCCTGCGAACACAACGCGCAGACTGACGCACAAATGGACGAACGAGCTGACCGTGAAGTCGACCATCACGCCGGTGAAGGCACTTATGATTATGCCGAAGTTCAGCTGGAACTACTGTCGCGAAAAGGCCGACTACCACTACGGACCGCTCGACACCACAGCCGTGCGCACAAGCAACACGTATGAGCCGTCTATCTTCCTGAAGTGGAAGATGAGCCGCGTGCGCAATATGGACATCGCCTTCGCCTACAACACCTCCGTGCCCGACCTCGTGAGCACGCTCGGCTACCGCAACACCATCGACCCGCTGCATATATACATGGGCAACCCGCTGCTGCGCAACTCGCACAGCCACACCACTACGTACAACTACCACCGCATGTGGCTACGCAAGCAGATTGTGCTGGGCTTTACCGCTTCGTACAACAAGGACATCAACCCCCAAGCTACGCTCTACAGCTACAACTCGGCTACCGGCGTCTACACGTCGAAACCGATGAACGTGAAGGGCGGCGATATGTGGCAGTTCGCATTCAACTACGACCAGGGCATCGGCTTCTACTTCCGACTGATGAACAAGTTCGCACTGGAGACGGCTAAGTCGTACGGCTTCCTCACCATTGTCGACAACAACGCTGCCGACGCTCAGCCCGAACTGAACAAGCAGAAGCGACTGGGCATAAACAACGACTTCGAATTCTCGTACGAGACCGAGAAGCTGCAGCTCACGCTCTTCGACCGCCTGGAGAGCAACCGCTACCGCTACGACGACGCTTCGTACAACACCACACCGCTGTTCAACAGCGTGGGCATAAGCGCCAACCTGCACCTCGCTCCGTTCGAGGTGTTCGTGCAGTTGTCTGACGACTATCGTTCGGGCTACGCCACATCGGCGATGAACGGACACAAGCTCAAGTCGATGGCATCCATCAGCTGGAGCTTCTGCAAGAACAAGTGTATGCTGCGCCTGTTTGCCGACGACATCTTCAACAAGGACATCTGGTACGAAAGCGAATACTCAGCCTATCAGCGTCAGGAATACTCCACAAACTATATACACCACTATCTGAACCTGAGCTTCAGATACAGACTCGATGCAAAGGCGAAGAAAGGCAAATCGACAACAATAAGCAGTAGAAGATAAACTGTTAGTACTATAGGAGGGTATGGCATCTTGCCATACCCACGCAACCTGTAGGAGAGTACGGCATCTTGCCATACCCACGCAATCTGTAGGAGAGTACGGCATCTTGCCATACCCACTCAACCTATAGGAGAATACGGCGTTCCTCCACGCAACCTACTGAAAACAAAGCATAATGGCAATTCTACTTTCTGAACCTTTTCGACACAGCCGAATAGCCGCAGCGCTGGCAGAGCGGTTCAACAGCGTTGTGGCTGGTGAAGCCGTCGTACAGAGCACGTGCTCGTGGCGAGGCGAGAATGTCGGCAAGGCTCTGACTGAACAGATTGCCAAGCGCGATGTCGCCGTTATGGTCGAGACAGCACGGCACAACAGTGCCGTCGACGAGCACACCAATCTGATTGCGCAAGGCGTAGCAGAACACCTCCTGCTCGTCGTAAGTGGCGTGCTGAAGGTCGGGCCACTCGAACATGTTATCGTTCTCGATGTACAGATTGTCGGCAAGTCGCCAGCCGTCGTGACGCTCCGTCCACGGGCGCGGCACATGAAGCGCAAGCAGGTCGAGAATCTCCGCGTTCTGGCTGTTGTGTCCGCCCTCGTTCCATAGGCGCAGCACAACGACACAGCCGCGGCGGGCAGCCTCTAACGAGAACGCCATCACCTCGTCGACGTACCCAGCAAGGTTCTCCTTAGCATTGCCCTCGTGCGAGTGGAGCGAAATCTGAATCTTATGAGGCAGAGCATCCAGAAGGTCTGCACGTCGCGAGAGCAGAGTGCCATTAGTGGTGATAATGGGTACAAAACCTTTGTGGCGAGCCATCAGCACAAACTGCGGCAGCAGCGGATGGAGGAACGGTTCGCCCATCAGATGGAAATACAGAAACTTCACCTTGCCCTCAAGTTGCGAGGTCAAAGCGTCGAATTCGTCCAACGTCAGCGTATGCTTCGCCCTCTCGGTCTTCGGGCAGAACACACAGCTGAGGTTACACACATTAGTTATTTCGAGATAGCATCTTGTTATCATATCGGTAGTTAGCTACGTTGCATCATCTAAGCATTTCTAAAGTACTGTCACACATTTTCCCTTCGTAATACTTATCAAGAACCTTACGGAACAGCCCTTCGTCCGTAGCTGTCCAAAACAAAGTCATCGACGACCTAAGTTTCATTGCGTCTACTTCCCCAAAGATTTGTCTTGCCGACAAACCGTCCAACAGAAGCAGAGCCTCCGTTATCTCCAGCAATCTTTCTCTGAGCACGGGGTGCAGCCAATAAGCACGAGCCTCATCAGCACCAGCAATACCATAATAGTCAGCATTACAACTGTGCCCCAGCCCCTTCAATTGAGGAAAAACGAACCACATCCAATGGCTCCTTTTTCGCCCGTTTCGAATCTCCTCAAGAGCCGTCTTATATTGTGAGTAAGAATCCTGAGCTACAAGAAATCGCGACAAGTGGTATGTATTCATATCATTCATAATATTAAAAGAGTTGCACCATTATAACGCAGCTCCATATAAAACAATATTATTTCTTCATCAACATTCATATTTTCCATCAAAGTTAGCACAAATTTATAATATACAAACAAGATTAGCCACAAAAGTTGTATGTCTTTTGAATCCTACATCAAACCACAACGAGGTTAAAGTCTATGCAAAAATACTTCTTGATATGATCCCTGGTTCTTCCTCAGGTAATGCTAACACAAATAATAAAAATTTTGTTACTTATTCGCCACAAAATTATTAACTTTGCAGCATGTATTATTTTATGTTTCAAATTTTCACTTTGATTTTGTGGATTTTGTTGATGTCCGCATTTCTTTATGTAGCTTATAAGTTTCTACGTATTTATTATCGTATTCTTAAGGCGTTTTTAAAACGTTTAACCCTTTAAATTGTTCTGGAGGTTTCTCCGGGACTTTTTTATATCTGTTGTATATATTTTGATTCCTACATCAAACCACAACATTCTTACCCTCAGAAGCGACAACATAAGGTAGTGTTTTTACTTGTAAATGACAAATGTAGTACCTCAAAAACTACAAATGAAATACAGCAAAAAATTACAAATGAAGTGCCACAAAAGTTAGTTTTAAATTACCACAAAAGTTAGTAATGAAACAACGCAATTCATAGTATTATATATCTACAAGTATCAGTTTATGCTTGCATATATAACTGAATATCACTAACTTTGCATACATAATCAAATCACGGTTACAATATGAGTTATTCACATAGAATTGTTTGATAATAAAGACTTAGACATAGACGGCATCACTTCAGACATGAAGATTGAAGACTTGATTTATGCTGCTTGTCGTGGTGGATGGCCTGCATTTCTTAATATGAAGAGTGATAAGGCAAGGCTAATTATTGCACGCAACTATGTTGATGCCATTTGTCGTGACGATATCTCAAGAGTGGATGGCGTACAAAGGGATGAACGGACAACTCGTGCAATATTGCGTTCGTATGCCCGTAACATCTCAACATTGGCAAAGAATACCGCTCTGTTAGCTGATGTAACAACCTCTGGGGAAGTTTCACTTTCTATGAGTGCGTTTGAGGATTATGTAACCTTCCTCAACAAATTGTTCGTTATCGACAACATCGAAGCTTGGTGTCCTGCCGTCCGAAGCAAGACTGCAATTCGAAGTGGTATAAAACGAGCTTTCGTAGACCCGTCCATTGCAATTGCATCATTAGGACTTTCCCCAGAAGCATTGATGACGCAGCTCAAAACCTTTGGTTTCATCTTTGAGCAAATGTGTGCACGAGACCTTCGGGCTTATACTCCAGGTTTTGGCAATCATCTGTCATACTATCGCGACCGCTACGGACTGGAAGCCGACTTGGTGCTTCATATTGACGATGGACGCTATGCTCTGATAGAGTGCAAACTTGGCAGCCGTGAAATAGAAGAAGGAGCCAAACATCTTCTGGAAATCAAACGACTCATTCAAGTGCATAATGAGACAGAAAAGCAGGTGCCGTTGCGCGAACCCGACTTGATGATTGTCATGACAGGTGGCAGCATGGCTTACACACGCCCAGACGGAGTCAAAGTCATACCGCTTGCTTGTTTGAAAGACTAAAAAACAAAATAAATATGGGAACAGCATTACTGGCACTCTGCTTCTGCGCATTGTCGCTCATCCTTGCCTTGTTTGTGGGCATATCGCCATAAGCGACAAGGTAAAGATTAGATTTATGTATGTCGGTGCTGCGCTGTCGTTGATGGCAATAAATACAGCCAAGCCGACCTCATGACGTATGCCAGTTCCGCTTTCTTCAAGATTGGCAAGAAGCGTAAAGACATAGCCCAGTTCCTCAGCATTGTATTCGAAGCTTACTTCCCCGGTGGTGAAGGATTCGTGTATAAGAAGATGCCTGGGGCGAAAGGATAGCTTAAGATCTGAACAATACAGACTTTTATTCAAAATTAGTAATTGTTCTTCGACGCTATTTGAATCGCTTCTTTCCATCGTCTTTCAAATCCATCTTTCCTAATACTTTTGGCTTAGGAGCGGACATCTTTTTTTCTTTTATACTATCGCTATATTTCTTTAGTTCGGGAATATAATCAAATCCATTTCTAATATAATCCACATATTGAGCCAATACTCCCATGAACTTAAAGTAATAGAAAGATTTTAGTGGTGATATTCTATTTAGTGTAGATTGCTCCCATTCGTTCAATGTGTTACCACGATGGTTCATATTTCTACATTGGTATATGTCAGAAAGCAGTGACGTGAATTCTATATAGGAATCATAGTCACTACTTTTCATTAAGGTTTTGTAGCCAATGAAGTATACCAAAATTCTCATTTTGTCATTCGCATATTGCGACTGTAATGTCACTTTTGACTTTTCTATACTATATGGAAGTCCTGTTTTTTTATTTTGTCCAGGAAATAAAAGTGCTGCTATAGTATATTCTCCATCTACTCTATTTCCTATTGTCGTTTCAATGTTTTTTCCAGACTTAACATAAGGAGAATGCCCCATCATTTTCTCTACAACAGCAGACAATGATGGATTTGTACACAACTTATTTGTTATGCATTCTATCTGTTGGTACAATGAAAGGCAAAAGTCACCAAAATTGTCTTTACGTCTAAATGTCTCCATTCTGACAAAATCTTCAACAATAGTTGGAATTATTGACTTAAGTGGAAAGTCCTTATAGAAATCAATTGCTTGGCTTCGGATAACTTTTTCTATGCAATACTCGTATATTTGTGCAATCCGTTCTTCATCATATACAGATTTTGCGGAGGAGGTTATTTCTAACCTCTTCCGCAATTCTGCGTCAAACTCAGGATTTTGTTTGCTCAGTTGTACTATTTTATCTATTGTTGATTTCAGTTTCTCGTCCATAAACACTAATTTAATAGTTTGTCCAAATCTTCATTCAATTCATCTAAGTCAACAGGTTGAGCTGGTGGTACTGTCACCTTATCAGAACGATGAACGAGCCAGAAGAGTTTCCCTTTTGCATCTCGGCAATTGGATATTGACAACAACTCCTTTCGGTCTTCATCTTCTTTTTTCAATGACTTGTTCACTGATGCCTTTTGCATTCTCCCACCTAATTTAAAGGATGCATAGCGATGAGGAATAAAATTTTCAGAAATACTTTTTTGTGTATCTTCTGTTGCCTCTTGGGGCGTATGTACGGTATAGAATTCTTTTGGCTTCGTTGTCACTATGGTAATTGCCGTATTATTCTTCCTCTCAAACTCTAACACTGGCAAGGTTTCAACGTATGTGATTCCGTGTTGAGTCGTTCTTGTGTTATCATGAAGCGAATTGCACAATTCGTCAAATTGCATCTTCAACCTCATATATACACTATCGTCTTCGCCCTTTACCATTTTTAGATACATGAGCTTACCGTCCAGTACATTCACCATATCTGGGTTACCTTTCTTCACATGCCCTTTAGTTTCTTTGTATCTTGGATAGAATTTATTGAATGCTGTGGCATAACCATATTTGCGCCATATATAGAGAATATTGCGAATGTCACGCACATATTTCTGAGATACATTGAGTTTGTCGCTAACTATAATGCCAGTAACCTCCTGACGTGTACCTATTTTCTGTAGTCTCGTCTTATCTTCGTTCATTATAAAACCTTGACTCTCGACAATTCTTTTTAATTCTTTTCTGAACTCTCCCGAAGGATGGTATACATTGTGCATTGAGCTGAATGTTATATCATCAGCATATCTTGAATACACAACACCAAATCGTTTTGCCAATCCTGCCAATCTGCGATCAAGGTTGTCACAAATCATATTGGTTATGATCGGTGAAGTAGGCGCACCTTGTGGTAAAACGTACCTTACACTGCCATCCTCCATTTTCTCTTTCATGGAACATAGACCTGCAACAACATTAGCAATCGGCTGTTTGAACAACAAAGGCTTTAGCTGCAACCTTTTCCATACTCTCGCTTGATGGATACTTGGAAAGAAATCTTTCAAGTCGATATTGAAAACATAGTTATGCCCCTTGTGCATATCAGCATTGGTTACAACGGAACGCTCTTCTGTAAATCCCATGGCATAATCAGAAGGAGTGTATACAGCCTTGAATATCTCATTTACATATCGCAATAGCAACATAAAACTTTGATTTCTCGGTGCTGTTATCAGCCTAAAGCCTCCTGATTTCTTTTTTATCTTGAATTGTTTATATCGATGAAACGAATTGTTGGGGTTACAATAATAATTTAGGTGTTTCATCGTGAAAGGATAGAACTTATCTGACATACCACATTCCGCCATCTCACCCTGTTTTATCTGGTTGAGAAGGTTAAGAAGATCCTCTTTCGTCTCCAATAGCTGTGCTGCTTTTGCTATGCTGTTCTTATCCATATTTATAATGTAATTCGGAGGTCGATACCAGAAACGACAGACTTTCATTTCTTTATATAAGAAAAATAAAACCATAAATAAAAAACAACATAACACAATAGAAAACATACCACGTATGTATGCAGTCTACGTTAACGTGATAACATTGTTATCTCAACACCCGTGAAGGCGGTGAGACATCATGCGAATGTGTCTCCAAAGAGACATGGCTTTCGCCCGCAAGACGAGTTCAAATTTATATCTGTCGCTCCGATTATCAAAGACCTCTTTTATTTTCTGATGCAAAGTTAATACATTGTTGCGAACTCTTTGGTCGTAGCCTATGTACAATTTGCATTTTTACTGATAAAATAATATTAGTGTTAGTTTTTAATGGGCCACTAATTTAATAATGATGGCAAATCGTCAGTTGGGACTGACTATACATTTAAAGTAGGTTCAAAAGCCTGTATGACACTTTTCATACAAATTGCTATCACTAATCTTCAGAAACATATTCTCCATCTAAGATGGCATCTTCAAGCCTGTCATAGTCAAAGTTCCCTTCATAATCATAACAATCATTAATCTTGAAACAATTGTTGTCACTATCGTTCTCATCAAAATACGAAGACCATTTTTTAGTATTTGCAGGCATAGGTATAGAAGAATTTAAACTATGAAAATAGATTTCATATTCAACTCCATCTCTAACAACTTTTGTGGACAGACGATTCTTGCCATAGAATTTCCATATTTCATCATATTCTGTAGGCAATACCTCCTTGCCTGTTTCGTCGATGATGCCCCATTTTGCATATTTCTCGGGATGCTTCATGCGATACTCGGCCTCTCTTTCTTCAATGATTTTTCTATCCGTAATTTCATTCCAATCATCGTCAAATATGGCTGTAATATTTTTTGTATAGCCAGTGAGTCCATGAGTGCGAACACGAGAAAGTCCATGATCAAACCCTTCAATCCATTCATATTTCCCAAATGGTACAATAAATCCCGCATTGCATCTTATACCGAATCTACTTTTTGTTAACTCAATTATTGTTAAGTTTCCATATTCTTTTTCTGAGCGAACATCTCCTGAAGCCTTTGCTTCGAGATATTCCATTTCGCTTTGTTTCAACAATTCTTTTTCCGTCAATGCATTAGCAGTTTGTTCGATTTCATTCTCGAACTCTTCATCCATTTTGGTGAATGCATTAGCAGCTTGTTCGATTTTATTCTCAAACTCTTCATCCATTTTGGTGAATGCATTAGCTGCTTGTTCGACTGTTGCATTGTACTCTTCTTCCTTTTTGGTAAGAATGTTTGCAAACTCGTGAAGTTCCTCCATATCCATATTGTTTTCTTTTAAGTTCTACTTTCTAAGTTATTTACTTTGTTCATTTTATTTGACAGTGCAAAGTTAACATCAGGTGGCGAACTCTATGTTCGTATATTTTAAAAACTGTATTTTGCAAACTATCTACCTGATCAATGATGTTCCTTGCATATATCTTGGCGAGAGCACAACAAGTTTTGATCGTAATTTACATGTTCGCAGTTCTCCTTGCGTACTATACGAAAGAATTTTACTAATCAATATTCCAATAAGCGTCAGGATCGCCATCAAAAGCATCGTCTATCACATCGTCACTGTATCCTTCCGCATCTTGGGCATACGAGCCAGCGTATTCACCATAGTTTGTACCATAATCATCGGCATTGGCATCATAGTTATTAGAGTGATTGCCCTTTTCTTGGGGTTTATCCTTGCCAAATAGTTCAGAAAGAATGACATTATGGGCAACATTACCTTTTACAACCTTGGTTGTAACACGTTTCTTACCATAAAAAGTCCATATGTTATCATACTCTAAAGGGAGTATTTCCTTGCCATTTTCATCAACCAATCCCCACTTATTGCCATTTTCATTTTGTCCATTTGTCACATTTCCAATTCTTACCCTTGCAAGACCATTGTCGAATCCGTCAATCCAATTATATTTTCCAAAAGGAACAACTTCTGTTCCATCTATATTTAAAACAGCATATTCAAAATGATTATTTTGGACAGTATATAGATTCTTGTTTCCAATAGCTGGTATCAAACTATAAAATGATGGTTCGAAGATAGTTTCGCCTTTATAATTAATAAGTCCATACATCGGACGCTTATACGTAGCAACCCTTCCTCCACTGCGAGGGAACCCATAGAGATCGTCAATAGCAACCCTTATATTGTCGCTTTCGTCATAACAATCACCATAGTACATGGTGAATTGCGGCTTTACGACAATGGCACCTTCTTTGTCTACAAAGCCAATTTTGTCGCCACTTGTAAAAGGAATAAGAAGCCTGTTGTCATCTTGCATATTATATGAAGATGCTGGCACCAAAAATTTAGTATACTGATTAACTGATAAAATTTCTTCCTTTTCCATATTATGTCATTTTACGTTTTGTGATGCAAAGTTAAATATGTAATACGAATTCTAAATTCGTATTTCCAGAGATTTATAATTATCAAACATTTCAGTTATTCTGTTTTCTATCTTCTTCCGTATTATGACTGGTGTAAGGACTATAAGTTCCTTGCCAAAACTTGTCAGTTCACGAATAAGTTCATAATTCTCCTTGCAATCTATGCTGAAGAATCTTCCCTTAGAAAGAGTCGGATATATTCTCCTAAGCTTCTCTTCTTCACTTCCGCTTATATTTTTTTGTGAATCGTGAATTGGTTTTGTTGCAACATAATCTTTTGAAATATCACTAACCCAGAAAACTATATTGTACACAGGACTTTTCTCGTTTATCGTTACACCTATTGTATCGTCAAAGATTTCGCTTATTTCACCATCATAATCTATAAATTTATGCGAAGGTAACGGAACCACATTGTCGATTCTATCAAGACTGAAACAAAGTAGCTTCCTATCTGATTCGGCTGCTGCAAACAGAAACCAACGACGATTGTATTCTTTCAAAAGATATGGATATACGTTTGTTGTCAATTCAGATTGTGCATAGGCGAACTTGTGATAATGCAGTTCTATCACCTGTCGGTGTGAAATGGCAGTAAAAAGTTCGCCAAGCAAATTGGAATTTTCCAAAGGATTCTTTGTTAAAGATATTATCTTTCTTTCATTTTTTCTTACACCTAATCCGAGTCTTAACCCTTCCAAAGCATCCAAATTGGGAAGTCCTTCGAACTGTCCAAGCAATGAAAGTGCTTCTTTCAGCAGATACTCCTCATCATCACTCAAATCCTTCTTGAAAATAGAGAATGATGGCTTTGCATATCGAAGACATCGCTTGTTATACGATTTCTGCTTTTCACGATTGTATCCAGGAGCTGTGTAACGTTCAATCTCCACTAAGAAAGGTCCTTCATATTCCAAATAGTAAATATCCTTCTCGATAGTACGACGTCCAACGCCATTTGTATCAGGATACAATTCAGCAAGACGCTTGTTGACTTCTTCTGTTAAATCATCAAGCGAATAGTTATGATACCGACAACTAAGCAGGTCGTCAAGTATCTTATATCGAGTCATCGCATTTTTATTAGCAGGCATTATTTCTCCATTTTAATGGTGCAAAGATACACAAATATAACGAACTCTATATTCGTATTATTGTATTGAAGTGTAACATTTTTAACTATTTCTTTTCTCAACTGCGCATTATCATACGCCAAGAATATCGTTAGGAACACAGATAAAATACCAAACAGAAGCGAAGCTGTTTCATGCATTATAACTCTGTACGCGAAAAAATCTGCCATATCTTCCAGAATCGGCACAACTCTCTGACTTTTAACACAATAAAGGCTGGAAGATAAACTTGAGAACGGAATATCTTCCAGCCTATCTTCCAGCCACAACAAAATATCTTCCAGCCATTCCGCAACTTTACGAAGATGCTGACCAAGATACACGAATGCTAACCAAGATACACAAGTCAGTGAACAAAAAAGGCGTACAACCAAAATCATTATGATTTCAGTTGTACGCCTTATTATTTATTCTTATTCAGAAAGTCTGTTCTTAAAAGTCAAGCTTACTTAACTTCCTCGAAGTCTGCGTCCTGGATGTTGTCATCAGCCTTTGCGCCGTTGTCTGCGCCCGGTTGTGCACCTGCCTGAGCGCCTGCGCCCGGCTGTGCGCCGCCCTGGTACATCTGTGCAGAAGCAGCCTGCATGACGTTGTTGAGGTTGGCGATGGCGGTGTCGATGGCAGCTACGTCGGCAGCCTTGTGAGCGTCCTTGAGCTGCTGCAAAGCCTGCTCGATGCCCGGCTTCTGGTCGGCAGGAATCTTGTCGCCGTTGTCCTTGAGGAAGTTCTCGGTGGTGAAGATCATCGAGTCAGCCTGGTTGAGCTTGTCGATCTTCTCGCGCTCTGCCTTGTCAGAAGCTGCGTTCTGCTCTGCCTCTGCCTTCATGCGCTCGATTTCCTCCTTGCTCAAGCCTGAAGAAGCCTCGATGCGGATTGCCTGCTCCTTGCCTGTTGCCTTATCCTTTGCAGATACGTTGAGGATACCGTTGGCGTCGATGTCGAATGTCACCTCAATCTGCGGAACGCCACGGCGTGCCGGTGCGATGCCTTCGAGGTTGAACTGGCCGATTGACTTGTTCTGCGCAGCCATCGGGCGCTCGCCCTGGAGCACGTGGATAGTCACGGCTGTCTGGTTGTCGACGGCTGTAGAGAATGTCTCGCTCTTCTTAGCCGGGATTGTGGTGTTGGCATCGATGAGCTTTGTCATCACGCCACCCATTGTCTCGATACCGAGTGTAAGCGGAGTAACGTCGAGCAGAACGATGTCGCCTACGCCGCTCTCCTTATTGAGGATGGCACCCTGGATAGATGCGCCTACGGCTACCACCTCGTCGGGGTTAACGCCCTTTGAAGGCTCCTTGCCGAAGTAGTTCTTAACGAGTGTCTGTACGGCTGGTATACGGCTTGAACCGCCCACGAGGATCACCTCGTCGATGTCTGATGTCTGGAGCTTTGCGTCGCGCATTGCGTTCTGGCAAGGTACGAGGCAAGCCTGGATAAGGTTGTGTGCGAGCTGCTCGAACTGTGAGCGTGTGAGCGTCTTAACCAAGTGCTTTGGCACACCGCCTTCGGCTGAGATATACGGCAGGTTGATTTCGGTAGAGGTAGTGCTTGAGAGCTCTATCTTTGCCTTCTCTGCAGCTTCCTTGAGACGCTGCATAGCCATCGGGTCCTTAGAGAGGTCGATGCCTTCGTCAGCCTTGAAGCCCTGTACGAGCCAGTCGATGATTACCTGGTCGAAGTCGTCGCCGCCGAGGTGTGTATCACCGTTTGTAGAGAGCACCTCGAACACGCCGCCACCGAACTCGAGGATAGAGATATCGAATGTACCGCCACCGAGGTCGAACACTGCGATCTTCATGTCCTTGTTAGCCTTGTCTACGCCGTAAGCGAGTGCGGCTGCTGTCGGCTCGTTCACGATACGGCGGACGTTGAGACCTGCAATCTGACCTGCCTCCTTTGTAGCCTGGCGCTGTGAGTCTGAGAAGTATGCCGGAACGGTGATTACGGCATCCGTAACCTCCTGACCGAGATAGTCCTCAGCGGTCTTCTTCATCTTCTGAAGCACCATTGCCGAGATTTCCTGCGGAGTGTACTTACGTCCGTCGATGTCAACGCGCGGATAGCCGCCTTCGTTCACAACGCTGAACGGTACGCGTGTAACCTCCTTTGAGCACTGCTCATAGGTCTCGCCCATGAAGCGCTTGATTGAGTATACGGTGTTCTTCGGGTTGGTGATTGCCTGACGCTTTGCAGGGTCGCCTACCTTACGCTCGCCGTCCTTTACGAAGCCAACGACTGAAGGAGTTGTGCGCTTGCCTTCGCTGTTGGCGATTACTACCGGTTCGTTGCCTTCAAATACGGCAACACAAGAGTTTGTAGTACCTAAGTCGATTCCAATAATCTTTCCCATAATATTTCGTTTTTTTATTTTTTACTTTAATTGGTTGATGTTTTCGCTTACTGATATACAAATGGTGTGCCAAAAGCTGAATTTCTTGTCTTTTGCTGACAAAAAGCAGAGCCGACGGTCTGACAGAATGACACTCGGAGCGTTTTTAATGACATATTTTACATTGCGAAAGTGCAGCTTTGGGCATCCGCGTCGGTCGATGCGGACATCTGCGTCGGTCGATGCGGACATCTGCGTCGGTCGATGCGGACGTCTGCGCCGGTCGATGCGGACGTCTGCGTCGGTCGATGCGCACCATGCAAGTTAAGAAAAACACTTAGATTACTGCGTATTTTGAATTATTTCTGTAACTTTGCAAACATATATATACTAATGTATAATCAAACAAAACAAGAATATCAATGAAGACTTTGAAACGCTTTCTGCCAGACTTGCTGGTAGTGTTGTTGTTTGCGGTCATCGCGTTTGCCTACTTCTTCCCGGCAGACACCGAGGGGCGCATCCTCTATCGTCACGACTCGTCAGCCGGACGCGGCGCGGGCGAGGAGCTTACTGAGTATTACCAGCGCACGGGCGACATGCCGCGCTGGACGAACGCCTTGTTCGGCGGTATGCCTACGTATCAGATGGCTCCGTCGTACCACTCGCAGGAGGTGCTGAACGGCGTGGGCAAGTTCTACCATCTGTGGCTTCCGGAGAACGTGTGGTACGTGTTCGCCTATCTTCTGGGCTTCTACATCCTGCTGCGTGCGTTCGACTTCCGCCGCGAGCTGGCAGCGTTAGGTTCCATTCTGTGGGCTTTCAGTAGCTACTTCTTCATCATCATCGCCGCCGGACACATCTGGAAGGTGATTGCGCTGGCTTATCTGCCGCCGATGATTGCGGGCATCGTGCTCGCCTACCGTGGCAAGTACGTGTGGGGCTTCGTGCTCACGGGTTTGTTCACGGCGCTCGAGATTCAAGCCAACCACGTGCAGATGACCTACTACTATCTGTTCATCGTGCTGTTCATGGTCATCGCCTACCTCGTAGAGGCTCTGCGCCAGAAGCAGATGGCACGCTTCGCCAAGGCTACGGCGGTGTGCGCCGTGGCGGCTGTATTGGGCGTGGTGATCAACCTCTCCAACCTCTACCACACATGGCAGTACACGCAGGAGTCGATGCGCGGCAAGAGCGAGTTGGTGAAGAAGAACGCTGCCAACCAGACTTCGAGCGGCTTGGACCGCGACTATATCACGCAGTGGAGCTACGGCGTAGACGAGACTTGGACCCTGCTCGTGCCTAACGCCAAGGGTGGTGCTTCGGTGCCGCTGGCGCAGAACGAGAAGGCTATGGAGAAAGCCAACCCCGAGTTCTATCAGATATATCAGCAATTGGGTCAGTACTGGGGTAACCAGCCGGGCACAAGCGGTCCGGTGTACGTCGGAGCGTTCGTGATGCTGCTCTTCGTGCTGGGTCTGTTCATAGTGAAAGGCCCGATGAAGTGGGCACTGTTAGCGGCTACGGTGCTCTCCGTGCTGCTCTCGTGGGGCAGAAACTTCATGTGGTTCACCGACCTCTTCCTCGACTATGTGCCGATGTACGCCAAGTTCCGCACCGTGGCATCGATACTCGTCATCGCCGAGTTCACCATTCCGCTGCTCGCCATGCTGGCTCTGAAGAAGGTGCTCGAGACCGAGAACTTCCTCAAGGGCACCACCCCACTGCTCGTCGGCACGGCTTCGCACCGACTGGTGTGCCGCGAGGTGAAGAACCGCTCGTGGCTCGCGCTCAGCTTCGTGCTCACAGCCGGTATGTGCGTGGCGTTCGCCATCATGCCTACGGTGTTCTTCCCCGACTTCGTTTCCAACGCCGAGCTGCGCGCGCTCGCCTCTATACCGAGCGAGTATCTCACTCCGCTCATCAGCAATCTGCGCGAGATACGAATCTCTATATTCACCGCCGACTGCTGGCGTTCGTTCTTCGTGATACTCGCCGGAACCGTCATCCTCGTGCTCGCCCTACTGAAGAAGCTGCAGCCGAAGTACGCCGTGGCTCTCCTCTTCGCGCTCTGCCTCGTGGATATGTGGCAGGTGAACAAGCGCTACCTCAACGACGGAATGTTCGTGGAGCGCAGCGTGCGCGAGACTCCGCAGCAGGAGACCGCCACCGACCGCCAGATTCTGCAGGACACATCGCTCGACTATCGCGTGCTGAACCTCGCGTCGAACACGTTCAACGAGAACGAGACATCGTACTATCATAAGTCGATTGGTGGTTATCATGCAGCCAAGCTGCGCCGCTATCAGGAGCTTATCGACGCGTACATCGCGCCCGAGATGCAGCAGGCGATGTCTGCCATCGCCAAGGCGCAGGGCGACATGACAAGCGTGCCGGGCGACTCGGTTTATCCGGTGCTCAACATGCTCAACACCAAGTATATCATCATGCCGCTGCAGGGCGGACAGACCGTGCCCTTGCAGAACCCGTACGCTTACGGCAACGCGTGGTTCGTCGACCGTCTCCAATATGTAGACAACGCCAACCAGGAGCTCGATGCCATCAAGCAGCTCGACCTGCATCACGAGGCTGTAGCCGACAGCAAGTTCAAGGCAGCCTTAGGCGAAGCCGTAAAGCAGGAGGGCACAGCAATAGTGAACCTCGACAAGTACGAGCCGAACGAACTACAATATACCGTGCAGTCGCCGAAGGGCGGCGTGGTTGTGTTCTCGGAGATCTACTACCCGGGCTGGACTGCCACCGTCGACGGCAAGGACGTAGAGGTGGGTCGCGTCAACTACGTGCTGCGCGCCATCAACGTGAAGCAGGGCGAGCACAAAGTGGTGCTCACGTTCAAGCCGGTATCGGTGAAAAACACCGAGACCGCAGCTTACGCAGCCTATCTGCTGCTGGCTCTCGCCATCATCGGCGGAGTGGTATTTGAAGTTAGAAGAAAAAAAGAGTAAGAATAATGGAATTCCGCACGCCAGTCACCATCGACAAGTCGCCGTTCGCGATAGCCCCCTGCGAGCGTATGCTCTTCGTGGGTTCGTGCTTTGCCGACAATATCGGCAGCAGATTCGTCGACGACAAGTTTCGCGCTACGGTCAATCCGTACGGCGTGATGTACAACCCGGCGAGCATACTGCACACCGTAGAGCGCTACCTCGCAGTCACGACTGCGGAGGTGGCGCGCACGGCGGTGTTCACGCTCGGCACCAACCGCGTGTACATACTCAACGAGACGGGCGAGATAGTGGACAACTGCCAGAAGCGACCGCAGCGACTCTTCACCGAGCGCAGTCTCAGCGTCGACGAGTGTGCGGAATACATAACGAAAGCCATAAACATGCTGCGCGAGCGCAGAGCGGACGTGCGCATCGTGCTCACCGTGAGTCCGATACGCTACGCCAAGTATGGCTTCCACGGCAGTGCCGTGTCGAAGGCTACGCTGCTGTTAGCAGCAGAGCAGGTGGCAGAGCAGACCGAGGGCTGCGTCTACTTCCCGGCGTACGAGATAGTGTGCGACGAGCTTCGCGACTATCGCTTCTATGCGCCCGACATGTTGCACCCCTCGCAGCAAGCCGTCGACTACATTTGGGAACGCTTCGCCGACACGTTCTTCAGCAACGAAACAAAAGCATTCTTGAGCGAGTGGCAGCCAATAAAGGCAGCCCTGAACCACCGCCCGTTCAACCCCGACTCGGCAGAACACCGCGCCTTCATTGAGAAGACGCATCAGAAACTGGCTGCACTGAAAGCCCGCTATCCCGAAATGGAGATATAGAAAAACGAATTAGAGACATTAAAGACAAAGAGAGTTATAAAAACCAAAGCCTATGAATTTTCGTAAAGAGCATACCATTTATACGTTCATGTGGGCGTTGTTGTATGCATCGCCAGTGGTGAACATATACACACGCATGGCTGCCAACCCAAAGATCACCTTCTCGTGGGGCGAGATACTCCACGCATGGGCGTTCACAAGTATATGGCTTGTGATGTTCGCCATTCACAACTTCCTGCTTCTGCCCATCCTGCTACGCAAGCGCAAGACCGGAACCTACCTGTGTCTGTCGGTAGCCATATTGCTCGCCGGCACATTCATCAACTACATGGGGCGACCGAAGCACAGACACATCGACGAGATACGCATGGAAGAAGAGTGGAAAGCCGACTCTATCGCCTACGAACGGGTGGCAGCAGTGCGACTGGGCGACGGACGCTATTGCAGTCCGCAGAACCCTATGCACAGCAAACCGTTGGAGTTCCGTCCCATCGACCCCCTGCCAATGTTAGGACCGGGCGAGTTGGTGGCGTTCTTCGGCGGACTGCTGCTGATGGGCATGAACCTCGGTGTGAAGCTCTACTTCATGTCGCAGCGCGACCTGGAGCGTCAGAAGATTATCGACAAGAAGAACCTGGAGCAGCAAATGGAGTATCTGAAATATCAGGTGAACCCCCACTTCTTCATGAACACGCTGAACAACATACACGCCCTCGTGGACATCGACCCCGAACGAGCCAAGACTACCATCGTGGAACTGTCGAAGATGATGCGCCACATACTGTACGACGGTGGCAAAAAGCTCATACCGCTATCGCGCGAGGTGGAGTTTCTCAACCTCTACGTGCAGCTGATGCGCCTGCGCTACAGCAACAAGGTACACATCAACGTAGACTTACCCCAGCAACTGCCCGAGCTGAAGCTGCCGCCGCTGATGCTCATCATCTTCGTGGAGAACGCCTTCAAGCACGGCATCAGCTACCGCGAGGAGTCGTTCATCAACATAAGTGTAGAAGTGGAGAACAAGCGACTGCTCTTCGACTGCCGCAACAGCAAACCCACACAGCCACAGAAGTCGAACGAGAAGGGAGGCATGGGACTGCAGAACGTGCGACAACGACTCGAACTGCTCTACGAGGACGACTACACACTGAGCATCAACGATGCGGAAAAGACGTACGAAGTGAAGCTCGACATACCGATGCAGAGCTAAACGCACGCTACACTAAGAAAGGATTGACACAACTATAAATTACACTGAACACATAATTTCGACAACTATGATAAAGACCCTCATCATCGACGACGAGCCTCTGGCTCTGCAGCAACTTGCTGCCTACGTATCAAAAGTGCCGTTCCTGACTCTCGTTGGCGAGTGTCAGAGTGCTCTCGAAGCACGCGACATCATCAACAGCGAGCGTGTTGATGCCATCTTCATCGACATCAACATGCCCGACCTGAATGGCATGGACTTCGTGCGCTCGCTCGTGGCTCCACCGCTTGTGGTCTTCACCACGGCTTACTCCGAGTACGCCATCGACGGATATAAGGTGAATGCTGTCGACTATCTGCTGAAGCCGTTCAGTCTCGACGACTTCCGCCGCGCCGCCTTGCGTGTAAAGGAACGCTACGAGCACGCCAACACACCGCTCTCGCTGCCAACTGAGCCAGAGCCAGAACTCACCGACGAGAACATCTTCTTGAAGACGGAGCACAAAGTGGTGCGCGTGAAGATTGCCGACATACGCTACATTGAGGGTATGTCCGAATATCTGAAGGTACACATCATCGATCAGCCACGCCCCATCATCATGCTCCTCGCCATGAAACGCATGGAGGAACGTCTGCCGTCCAACTTCCTGCGCATACACCGCTCGTACATCGTGAACATGAATCATGTGCAGGAGGTGACCAAAAACCGCATCGTGATGGATGCCGACACGTATCTGCCAATCGGCGATATGTACAAAGAGGCACTGAACAACTACCTCGCAGACAAGTATCTGGGAAGATAGAACAAATTTTCTCAATTCGTTCAGTTGAGAATTGAGAATTTAGAGTTGAGAGTTATGATTACTCTTAGAAGTTATAAATGGCGAGCATATAAAAAAACGGGACTAAAGATAGTCCCGTACTTTTATAACCTTTTCTCACGAAAAAACTATTAATCAACAACAAAATTCATTCGTTTGTGACTCCACCGCCGTGGATTACTCTAATACTTGTAGTCTTTTGCTTAAATAACATTGCTTAATGTGTGTATGAAACGTAATCTGATGTATGTGTAAACTCTAATTTTAATTCGTGTAACTCTCTAACTTACTTTTAAATAACTCTCTAAATTATTAACTCTCTAACAATTACTACTTTAATTTTAAACTATTCTTCCTTTTACATTTGCAAAGTTATTCAATAACTATCAACCCCACAAATTTATTCAACAAACGCCCTTTTTCGTTCAATTAAAAGAAATACAGCTATAATTATGGGCACAAAAAAGCGGAGAATTACGTCTACTTTCGCACGATAACTACTTGAAAGCTATCAAAGTAAAACGTAATTCTCCGCCCGACGTTTAAATCGTAAGTTGACTTAGACACACATGCGCCAAGCCGTACAGACGCTATTAGTCCTTATTGTTTCCGAAGATACGGAGCAGATAAAGGAAGAGGTTGATGAAGTCGAGGTAGAGGCTCAACGCACCAAGCAGAGCGAGCTTCTGCATGTGCTCGCCTGCATCGGGTGCCTGCATACACATCTGCTTGATCTTCTGCGTGTCGTAAGCGGTGAGTCCGACGAAGATGAGCACACCTACGTAGCTCAGGATATAGTCGAAGCCTGTGCTGCCCACGAACATGTTGACAACAGTAGCGATGACAAGACCTATCAAAGCCATGAACAGCAGCTTACCGAGCGACGTAAGGTCGGTCTTCGTTGTGTAGCCCACGAGTGCCATAACGCCGAATGTGCCGGCGGTGATGAAGAATGTCTGTATGATTGCCGGCATACTGTAAGCTAAGAAGATGACAGACAACGTAGCACCGTTCACAACCGAATAGAGCACGAACAGCAACGTTGCGGTAGCGAGCGACAGACGGTTGATAGCACCGCTGACAGCAAACACGAGTGCAAGCTCGGCGATAATCAATCCCCAGAACAATGCCTTATTGGTGACAATGGCAATCAGCAACGACGGAGTCGTAGCAACACCGTATGCCGTCACACCAGTGATAACAAGTGCGAGAGCCATCCAGATAAACACTTTACGCATCAGCGCAGAGAAGGCAGTAGACATTGCAAAGTCGCTGCTTTGGAGTGATTCGGTATCCAACCACCATTTTGGTTCTTTCATAATTTTCTGTTTTAAATTGTTTTGTTTCTAATTGTTTGTCCGCAGCGGCTAAGGTTGGTTAGCAGCCCACAGCACGCTACGGAAATGTATTACACCTTATATTATATGCAAGAATCGCAATATATCGTTGAGGTTCGCCATCACCATGAGCAACAGCAGAACACCGATGCCGATATACTCGGCGTATATCATAAAGTTCTCCGAGGGTTTGCGACGAGCAATCATCTCGTAGAGCAGGAAGAGCACGTGTCCGCCGTCGAGCGCAGGGATAGGCAGGATGTTCATAAAGGCGAGGATGATGCTGAGGAAAGCGGTCATCAACCAGAACGAGTGCCAATCCCACTGCGACGGGAACAGACTGCCAATAGCACCGAAGCCACCGAGCGACTTCGCTCCTTCAGCCGAGAAGAGATACTTCATGTCGCCTACGTAGCCCGAGAGCACCTTGCAGCCATACTTAACGCCTGCAGGGAACGACTCGAAGAAGCCATAGTCGATGTGTGTAACCTTATACTGGGGCTGCTGTGGCATATAGCCGAGCACGAGGCGCATCGGCTTGCCCTTAGAGAACGGTGAGAAACCGCCTGCAGACACAGCGTCGAACTGTCCCTTTAGTGTGAGTGTATCGGTCTTACCCTCCACCTGACGCTCTACGGTGAGCACAGCGGCGAGTGCCTTCACTGTGTCGGCGTGTGTCTGTGCGCAGGTGAACATATCGGTGCTGCGTCCTGCCTCGTAGGTGAAAGCAGAGAACGAGTCAATCTGCTTACCATTAAGCGAGAGGATGCGGTCGGACTTCTGCAAGCCCATGCGCTCAGCTGCCGACTTCGGACTCACGCTGTCCACCACAGCCGGTACGTACGGCTGCACGAACATCGGAACGTTCTTCAGCATACTCAGCAGGTCGAGGTCGCCGGGAGTGTTTATGGTCAGCTGCTTGCCGTCACGTATCACGTACACCTCAGTGGCGTTAGCCAGACCGCGATACATATCAGCCTTTGCATCCTTGAACTCTCCGAGATTAGTGCCGACAAGTATGTCGTGATCCTGGAAGCCGAGTGCCTTCGCCTCCTTGTTGAACAACATTCCCTGCGCCATATCCTTCGGACGGACGTAGTCCTCACCCCATGAGAAGAGACACATGGCGTAGATGAACAGCGCGAGGAGGAAATTGACGAGCACACCACCTATCATTATAAGGAGTCGCTGCCAAGCCGGCTTCGAGCGGAACTCGTATGGCTGAGCAGGCTGCTTCATCTGCTCGGTGTCCATCGACTCGTCAATCATACCCGATATCTTGCAGTAGCCACCAAGTGGCAGCCAACCGATGCCGTAGGTTGTATCACTCTTCTTCGGCTTGAACTTGAACAGACTGAACCAAGGGTCGAAGAAGAGGTAGAACTTCTCGACGCGTACGCCAAAGAGTTTCGAGAAGAAGAAGTGTCCGCCCTCATGCAGAAGCACGAGGAGCGAGATAGCCAGCATAAACTGGAGCGCCTTTATAAGAAATATTTCCATTTAAGAGTTTTGAGTTTTGAGTTTTGAATTTTGAGTTGTGCGCTTCGCGCATTTTGAATTTATGAATTTTGAATTGAGAGTTGTGAATTCCATATTGAATAATTCCTCATCGGCGCAGCCGACAATTCAAAACTCAAAATTCAACATTCTACATTCAACATTACAACATGCTTGCAGCAATGCGTCTTGCCTCTGCGTCTGAAGCTATATAGTCGTCGTATGTAGGTTGTGCGATGAATGTGGCACGCTGCATCGTAGCCTCGATGATGTCTGCCATCTGCAAGAATCCGCAGCGGTCGTGGCGGAATGCCTCGTTCACCACTTCGTTGGCAGCGTTCATGATGCACGGCACGTTGCCACCGCGACGTATCGCCTCGTATGCCATTGCGAGACAGCGGAACTTCTCCATGTCGGGTTCGAAGAACTCGAGTGGCTGACGGAAGAGGTCGAGACGGTCGCCGTTGAGCGGAAGACGTTCGGGGAACGAGAACGCATACTGTATAGGTAGGCGCATATCGGGCACACCGAGTTGTGCCTTAACGCCGCCATCGCGGAATTGTACCGCACTGTGCACTATCGACTGTGGGTGTACCAGCACCTGAATCTTGTCAGCCTCAACGCCGAAGAGCCACTTTGCTTCAATCACCTCGAAGCCCTTGTTCATCATCGATGCTGAGTCGATGGTAATCTTCGCGCCCATATCCCATGTTGGGTGGCGCAGAGCGTCGGCAGCCTTCACGTTGCGCATCTCGTCGAGTGTAAACTTGCGGAACGGACCGCCCGAAGCGGTGAGCAATATCTTCTCTATCTCGTTGTCGCCTTCGCCCACTATGCTCTGGAAGATGGCTGAGTGCTCGCTATCGACGGGCAGTATGTTCACGTGATACTCAGCTGCGAGACGGCAGATGAGGTCGCCTGCTACGACAAGTGTCTCCTTATTGGCAAGGCAGATAGTCTTGCGTGCCTTGATGGCGTGTATTGTTGGCGAGAGTCCGGCGAAGCCAACCATTGCTGTAAGCACCATGTCTATAGGTTGTGCCTCCACTATCTCGTCGAGAGCCTTTGCTCCGGCATACACCTTGATGTCTGGCAGGTCGGCAAGCAGCAGCTTCAGTGCTTCGTAGTGGGCTTTGTTGGCTATGACAACGGCAGCCGGGCGGAACTTGCGTGCCTGCTCAGCAAGCATCTCGTAGCGGTTGTTGGCTGTTAGGCAGTACACCTCGTAGCGGTCGCTATGCTGTTCTATTACGTCGAGTGCCTGGGTTCCGATCGAACCGGTGGAACCGAGGATACAGATTTGTTTCATTGTTATTGATTGTGTTTATTGCTTGATGTTCTTGGGGAATAGAAGAACCAGAAAGACTAGAAGAACTAGAAGAACTAGAAAAGCTAGAAAAACTATAAAAGTCCCTTACAGCTCTATCAGTCCTTCGGGCAGGTTCATCGTTATCGCTTGGTGCTCAGCATCCACCTCGACGATGAGGTCGTCGGAAGCAGGGATGAGCAGGTCGGTACCGTCGGGGGTGAGCAGGCAGAAAAGCGTATTGATTGTAGAATCGTCGACGGAATGTATCTCGCCTACAACTTTGCCAGTACGCTCGTCGATGACCTTAAAGCCAACGATAGCAGCCCAAGAGAGTTCCTCTCCATCGGTGTCTACGTGCTCGCGTGGGAAGTAGACATCGCAACCCGTCAGCTCACGTACACGCTCCTGAGAGTCGATATCGGCGAAGCGCACGAGTGCCGTTTCGTCGTTCTTAAAGCGATATTCGTCGAGGAAGAACGGCACGAGGATGCCGTCGATGTCGAGAATGAGGTAGTCGGCATCTACGCGGTCGAAGATGTCGTCGTCGAAGTGGAACGACACCTCGCCGTCCACACCGTGCGGTTTGCCTATCTTACCTATCTTATATACTGTTTCTTTCTTTATCATTTCTTTGTTAGTTGACGAGGAGACGAGTTGAAAAGTTGACAAGGGAACGAGTTGACGAGGAGATATGCTCACAAGTAAACGAGTTCACAAGCCAACGAGTTGCTTTACACTCTACTAATCTTTGCTCCCAATGCGTTGAGTCGTGCTTCTATGTCCTCGTATCCGCGGTCGATCTGTGCGATGTTGTCAATACGGCTGGTGCCCTTAGCACCGAGAGCGGCGATGAGCAATGCGATGCCGGCGCGTATATCGGGGCTCGACATACGACCTGCGCGTAGCTGTTTGTTGCGGTCGTGTCCCACGATGACGCAGCGGTGTGGGTCGCAGAGTATTATCTGTGCTCCCATATCGATGAGTTTATCGACGAAGAAGAGTCGACTCTCGAACATCTTCTGATGAACGAGCACCGAGCCACGAGCCTGCGTAGCAACCACGATGAGCACCGAAAGGAGGTCGGGTGTGAGGCCGGGCCATGGTGCATCGGCGAGTGTCATAATCGATCCGTCGATGAACGAGTCGACTACATAGTGCGACTGGTGCGGTATATATAGGTCGTCGCCGTCCACTTCTATCTGCACACCGAGTCGGCGGAATGCGTCTGGGATGACTCCAAGCTGTTTAACGGCGCAGTCTTTTATGCGTATGCCTTCGCCTACCATTGCTGCCATACCGATGAACGAGCCCACCTCTATCATGTCTGGCAGGATGCGGTGTGTGGCTCCATGCAACTTCTCCACACCCACGATGGTGAGCAGGTTAGAAGCGATGCCGGAGATATTGGCTCCCATAGCGTTGAGCAAGTGGCATAGCTGCTGGATATACGGTTCGCAGGCTGCGTTATATATTGTCGTTGTGCCCTCTGCGAGCACGGCAGCCATGACGACATTGGCAGTGCCAGTCACCGAAGCCTCATCAAGTAGCATGTATGTGCCGTGCAGCTTCTCCGCCTCGATGTTGTACACATGACGCTCATCGTCGGAGTTGAACTCTGCACCGAGGTTCTTAAAACCAAGGAAGTGGGTATCGAGACGTCGGCGACCTATCTTGTCGCCGCCGGGTTCTGCCACAACTGCCTTACCGAAGCGTGCGAGCAGCGGACCCATCATCAGCACGCTGCCTCGTAATGCAGCGCACTTCTTCACGTATTCGTCGCTGGCGAGAAACTCAAGGTTGAGTTCGTCTGCCTGAAACGTGAAGTCGCCCTTACCGTTGCGCATCACTTTCACGCCTACATCCTGCAACAAGCGTATGAGATTGTTGACATCGAGAATATCAGGGATATTTGTTATTCGGACGGGTTCGGGCGTAAGCAGCACAGCAGCAATCACCTCAAGCGCCTCGTTCTTGGCTCCTTGCGGTGTGATGGTGCCACGCAGCGGACGTCCGCCTTCAATTATAAACGATTCCATAAGCTTTGTAGTTTATTTTCTACGACGTTGTCTTCTCTCCTGATTGCGTGTCGGAGCCTCTGTGCGGTCGAACTTAAACGTGTCGAGGTCGAGCTGTATCTTGCCGTCGGTGTAGTCGGCAAGGTCGGAAGCCACCTTTTCGTTGTCGATAGAGCCGTGTCCCCAGAGTACGAGGTCGCGCTTCATTTGGTTGGCAGCGAGGCGTGTCAGCTCGGTACGTTCCACTCCGTTGGGCATGTTCTTAAGCAACTCGAACACTTCGAACATCATGTTGCCGTAGTGACGCACCGGAATACGCTTCATCGGATAGCGCATCGGTGCCGGTTTCTTCAGCATGTTGTGCGCCTCGGTGATGTCGCACGGGTAGTCGATATCGAGCTGAAAACCGCTCATCAGTGCGAGGTGGTCCCACAGTTTCTGTCGGTAGTCTTTATTCTCGTAGTTGTGCGGCATCATGCGCTCCATGACCGCGATTATGGTATTGGCACAACGCTGACGCTCGGCACGGCTCTTCAAGCCGACACAGTAGTCGACCATCTGCTGCACCTCGCGTCCGTATTCGGGCAGCACGAGGTGCTCGCGTTGTGTATTATAGTCTAATCCTTTTATCTTCATATATCTATTACAGTAACTTCTTTGATTCTTTCGCCACAAAGTCCTTCAGATAGAACGGCACAAAGTATGCCACATCTTCAAACTTCTCCAGCGCGATGCGCTTCTCGGCGAGTGGATACATCCACTTAGCGAGTGGGTGTACGTTCTTTATGAGGCGCGCATTGGGATGGTTAATCACCTCCATACACTTCTCGGCACCGTTGCCGAAAAAGTAGACCGGTCCGCGATCGAGGTATTCCTTGTACGTGTCGGCATCGACGATGTCCGCCTGAATGCCACGCACCTCGTGCAGCGCACGGTCGTAGACAGCCGAGTAGACCTCCATGCGGCGTGCGTCGAGCATCGGACAGAGCAGTGCGCCCTCCTCCACTTCCTCGCGCAGCAACACGGGTACAGTCATCAGCTCGAGCGTAGGCACCGAGATTAGCTTTAGGTTCTGACCGTAGCAGATGCCCTTCGCCATCGACACACCGATGCGCAGACCCGTGTACGAACCCGGACCGCAGCTCACGGCTACGGCATCGAGCGGTATGGCATGGCTGTCGGCAAACGACATTGCCTCGTCAACATATACGCCGAGTTTCACGGCGTGGTTCGGACCATCAAAGTCTTCCTTGGAGAATATACACGCACCGTCCTGACTGACGGCGACTGAACACACATTAGTGCTCGTATCAATGCTCAATATACACGACATTCTTTTCTTATTTTTTCTGCGTCTGCAACTACTAAACGCCATAATAACTCATAATCGGTGCTTAATGGCAGACTACACATTAATATAATAGATTGCAAAAATACAATTTTTTATTCAAATTCGCCCATTAACGAAGCGTTAAAAAAAACAAGCAAACGTTTTTTTTCATATATGGAAAATATTAGCTACATTTGCATTCCGAATAACAAACAAGCATATATAAATAACAAACACGCAATATGATACTTTCAATGACCGGCTACGGCAAGTCTGTCGCAGTCTACAATGGTAAGAAAATCAACGTCGAGATAAAGTCGCTGAACAGCAAGGCACTCGACCTTTCAACACGCATCGCTCCTCTCTTCAGAGAGAAGGAGATGGAGATACGCCAGGCTATCCAGGCGAAGGTGATACGTGGCAAGGTCGACTTCGCGATATGGGTGGAGAAGGATGCCACAAGCGATGCCACGACCATCAACACCGCGCTCGCCAAGAACTACTGCGAGCAGATAAAGAGCGTGGCTGCGGAGTGCCAGATACCGCTGCCTGCTGACTGGTTCATCACGCTGCTGCGTATGCCCGACGTGATGTCGAAGGTGGAGATAGAGACGCTCTCTGACGAGGAGTGGGTAGTGGCACGCAAGGCCATCGACGAGGCTATCGACGCACTCGTGGCGTTCCGCCAGCAGGAGGGTGCCGCGCTGCAGAAGAAGTTCGGCGAGAAGATCGACAACATCGAGGCTCTACTGAAGAGTATCGAGCCTTACGAGAAGTCGCGCGTGGAGAAGATTCGCACACGCATCGTTGACGGACTGAGCTCCATCCCAGAGGTGGACTACGACAAGAACCGCCTCGAACAGGAGCTTATCTACTACATCGAGAAACTCGACATCAGCGAGGAGAAGCAGCGACTCGCCAACCACCTCAACTACTTCCGCGAGACAATGGCTGAAGAGGGAGGTCAGGGCAAGAAGCTCGGCTTCATAGCGCAGGAGATGGGACGCGAGATTAACACTACCGGCTCGAAGAGTAACAACGCCGAGATGCAGAACATCGTGGTGAAGATGAAGGACGAACTGGAACAGATTAAGGAACAAGTGCTGAACGCGCTTTAAATTCAAAACTCAAACATGGGTAAACTCATTATATTCTCCGCTCCAAGTGGCAGCGGCAAAAGCACAATTATCAATCGTCTGATGCAGCGCCCGGAGCTGCACCTCGCCTTCTCCATCTCGTGCACCTCACGCGCTCCGCGTGGCACCGAGCAGAACGGCGTAGAGTATTTCTTCATCACTCCCGAGGAGTTTCGCGAGCGCATCAGCCGCGACGAGTTCCTCGAGTACGAGGAGGTGTACCAGGACCGCTTCTACGGCACACTGAAAGAACAGGTAGAGACGCAGGCAGCACGTGGCGAGAACGTGGTGTTCGACCTCGACGTTAAGGGTGGCTGCAACATCAAGAAGTTCTATGGCGACCGCGCACTGAGTCTGTTCATCCAGCCGCCATCGGTGGAGGAGCTGCGTCGCCGCCTCGTCGGACGCGCCACGGATGCGCCCGAGGTGATTGAACAGCGCATCGCACGCGCCGAGTTCGAACTGTCGCAGGCTCCGAAGTTCGACCGCATCATCATCAACGACGACCTTGAGAAGGCTGTCGAGGAGACCTACGAGGCTATCCGCTCATTCATCGAGGAGTAGTATCTTAGGAGGGTATGGCATCCTGCCATACCCACGCAGCCACTTGGTATTAGTAGCGGATTTTCCCACAGAACGCACAAAATTCACAGAACCTTCTGCTGAGAAGAGTCTCCCACAGATTGCACGGATGAGCACAGATTATTGGGGGCGTAGGAGTCCCACAGAATTCACAGTACCTTCTGCTGTGTTCTGTGAATTCTGTGGGAGAAAGCTACAGCAAGAAACTTCTGTGAAATCTGTGAATTCTGTGGGAGAAAGCTACGGCAAGAAAGTTCTGTGTAAATCCGTGAAATCTGTGGGAGACTCTTCTCAGCAGAAGGTTCTGTGAAATCCGTGAAATCTGTGGGAGGGCACTCGCAGCTCGGTTGGTGCACTTGAGACAAGTGCACCCCCTAAGGTTCCACGGATTGCGCGGAAAAATACGATTATAGCAGGCAGCGTGGGTATGGCAAGGATGCCATACCCTCCTACGTTTTGTAGTTTTGTCACACCCTCCTATACAAACATGAAACAATGAAGAAGATAAAGACAGGTATCTACGGCGGGTCGTTCAACCCCATACACAACGGACACATCGCCATTGCGAAGCGAATGTTGGAAGAAGCCGGGTTGGACGAGATATGGCTCATTGTGTCGCCACAGAACCCACTGAAGGCAGCAGGCAGTCTGCTCGACGACCAGCTGCGCCTCGATATGACGCAGCGTGCGCTTGCGCCCTATCCGCAGCTCACGGCGAGCGACTACGAGTTTCGCCTGCCACGTCCGTCGTATATGTGGCATACGCTGCAACACCTCTCCGCTGACTACCCCGACCGCGAGTTCACGCTCCTCATAGGTGCCGATAACTGGGCGGTGTTCGACCGCTGGTACCACGCCTCAGACATCATAGCCCACTACCCCATCGCCATCTATCCGCGCACCGGGTCGCCCATCGACACCGATACGCTACCTTCTACCGTGCGTATGTACGACACCGGACTGTACGACATCAGCAGCACGGAGGTGAGAGAGAAGGTGGCACGTGGCGAGGATGTATCACAACTCGTACCGAAAGAAATCTTAAAGGACGTAAATCTGCACTACGGACAACAATAACAAGCAATAATAGCATCCGCGTCGGTCGATGCGGACGTCTGCGTCGGTCGATGCGGATGTCTGCGTCGGTCGATGCGGATGTCTGCGTCGGTCGGTGCGGATGTCTGCGTCGGTCGATGCGCGACGTGAAAAAGCATGTTTTCAAGTATATTTTTAAATAACAAGCTGCTGACTACAATACTTTAACACTGCCGGACGATGCGTTATGAATATCACGGTGTGCGTGTCATTGTCCAGAATATTGCGTAGCAGACGACACTCCGTCTCGCTATCGAGAGCCGACGTTGCCTCGTCGAACACAAGCACGGCACGATTGCGGAGCAACGCACGAGCAATTGCTATGCGCTGCGCCTGACCCTCGGAGAGTCCGCCGCCACACTCGCTACAGTGGGTGTCGAGCCCGTCGGGCAGATTAAAGACAAACTCGGCGCAACTCTTTTTAAGTGCCTCACGCATCATCTCATCCGTCGCCGTAGCGTCGCCAAGCAACAAATTCTCGCGTATCGTACCACTCAGAAGCGTATTGCCCTGCGGTACGTACACAAAGTTGCAACGCATCAGCGGCGTCAGTTCCTTCTCGCCATCAGCATCATACATATATATATGTCCGCTCTTCGGACGCATCAGCGCAAGCAGCATACGCACGAGCGTTGTCTTTCCGGCACCCGTCTCGCCGAGGATAGCCGTTGTCGACCCCGGACGGAAGTCGAACGAGAGGTTTTTGATAATGTCGCGTGTGCCGTCCTCGTAGCGATAGGTGACGTTCTCAAGGCGTATTCCGCAGGAGTCGGCAAACCGAACAGGCTCGCCTTCGGGCTCGCGCGGTTCCTCCTCAAGCTCCATGAGTCGCTCTGCAGCGGTGAACACCGACACGAAAGCGGGCACGAGTTTCGTCAGCGTGCGTGCCGGCGACTGTATGCGATTGACGAGCTGCAGAAAGGCGGTCATGCCGCCGAATGTCAGCGTGCCTGCCTGCATACGCACCGCTGCCCACAGGAACGCCAAGAGATAGCCCGAAGCAAATCCGAAGTTGAGGATAAAGTTGGAGAGAACGGAGAACTTTGTGCGGTTGACGACGTTCTGGCGCAGCTCCGACTGTGTCGTCTCAAGACGCTCCACCATCGTCTGCGTCGCCTCCAAGGTCTTCACCACCATGCGGTGCTGCACACTCTCCTGCATTGACGACTGCACCTTACTATCCGACTCACGCACACGGCGTGAGAGGCGGCGCATACGGCGCATGTACACTTTGCTTACAAGCACAAAGAGAGGTATCATCACCACGAGTATCAGTGCCAACGTGCTGTCCATCAGATACATGCAGGCGAAAGCACCCACGAACATGAGTACGGTGGAGAGTGTGCTCGGCAACGTCTCGGTGAGGAACGTCACGACGTTCGACACGTCAAGCTCCAAGCGGTTGAGCACGTCGCCCGAGTGGAAGTGCTCGCGGCTATGCCACTCCGACTGCAGTATGCGTCGCAACGTGGCTTGCTGCATACGGTTCTGCGCACGCACTCCGAGCAAGTTACGCACCCATACCCCAGAGATATTCACCGCAAAGTTGAGCAGTATCAGTGCGCCCATGATGCCCACAGCCCAATGGATAGAACCGCGGTCAGAGCCCGAAGCCACGTCGATGGCGTGCTTCACCGCCCACACCTGCGCCAGGCTGAGCACCACGTCAGCTACGCCAAGCAACGCGTTCAACGCCGCCTGGAGCCTATTGCCGCGCCATGCCTGCCAAAGCCAGCGCAGTATCTGCCTTGCTGTGTACTTGTCCGAGGTCGTTATCTTCATCAAAATTCAAAACTCAAAATTCAAAATTGCGTTAGCGACGACACGTCGCTAACGCTTATCCGCTCCCCACATCATCTTCTCTCTGAGCGATGAGAAGTAGTTTCTGTTGTTCGGCTTCATTATCAGCGTTGAGAACGGTGCCTTCTGTATGCTCACCGTTGTGCCCTCGTGCATGGTATAGCTGCGTCCGTCTACCGCCACGAGGAAGTTGTGCGAGCGCGACTCCACCTGTAGCTCCACCCTACTGTTATCCGAGATAACCACCGGACGCACATTCAAACTATGCGGAGCCACTGGCGTGAGGCATAGCGTGCTCGTCTGCGGCACGATGATTGGTCCACCGTTCGACAGCGAGTAAGCCGTCGAGCCGGTAGGCGTACATACCACCAGTCCATCGGCTTGATACGTAACAAGAAACGAGTCGTCGATGCTCGTGCGTATGCTGATCATCGAAGCGTTGTCGCGTTTCAGCACCGCAATATCATTCAGTGCGTAGTGACAGCCCTCGAAGTCGCCACCATGCGTACGTATCTCTATCGCCGTGTGGCGTTCTATCTTGTAGTCGCCCTCGATGATTGCAGCGAGAGCGTTCTCCACCTCGTCGGGCAGCACGTCAGCGAGGAAACCCAAGCGTCCCATGTTTATGCCCACGATGGGCGTATTCTTGCAGCCGATGCGCACCGCAGTCTTCAGGAACGTGCCGTCGCCACCGATAGACACGGCGTAGTCGGCATCAAAGTCATCACCGTCGAACACCTCAACATCGGAGAGGTCGAGATGCTGGTCGTGCATAAGGAAGTCGCGGAACGGGCGGTCGAAAATCACGCGCTCATCACGAGAGCGAAGATAGTCGAGCGCACGAGCCAAAGAAGTCGACTTGCGCAGCTGGAAAGTATTGCCGAAGAAGGCAAAAGTGAGTTGTTTGTTTGTCATTATGCGTATATTATACGTTTGAAGAGAAACGTAATTTGTGCTAAATTACTGATTTTTTCATAAACTACAAAAACTATTGTTATTTTTTTCATAAATGGCTGATTTCGTTTTGTACTACCACCGATTTACACTATCTTTGTAGTCACAACTTAATACTTATGAGAGTACTCATCATAAACACAAGCGAGACAAATGGTGGTGCTGCCGTTGCAGCCAACCGTCTCATGGAAGCTCTGCAGAGAAACGGAGTAAAGGCGAAGATGTTGGTAGCCGAGAAGCAGACCAACCACGTCACCGTCTCTCAGATGCCTCATCATTGGCTATACAAATGGCATTTTCTGCGCGAACGCCTTTCTATCTTCCGCCATTTGTATTTCTCCAAGAATCATCTCTTTGAAATAGACACGGCAAGCGCCGGATCGGACATCACAAGTCTGCCCGAGTTCCGCGAAGCCGACATCATCCACCTCAACTGGATAAACCAAGGTATGCTCTCGCTCAGCTCCATACGCAAGATTGTCAAGAGCGGCAAGCCGATAGTGTGGACCATGCACGACCTATGGCCCGCCACGGGCATCTGCCACTACGCACGCAGCTGCGGAGCATTCCGCACGGTGTGTCACAACTGCAAGCTGTTGCCAGGCGGAGGGGCTATCAACGACCTCTCGCGCAAGATATGGAAGCGCAAGAAGGCACTGTATGAAGGCAATAACATCCACTTTGTGACGTGTAGCCGCTGGCTGGAAGCACAAGCCCGACAGAGCGCGTTGCTCTCCGGCGAGAGCATTGTGTCGATACCCAACACCATCGACACACGTGTGTTCTGCCCTACCGACCGCACTAAGGCACGCCAGCAGATGGGGCTGCCCGAGGAGGGACGCATTGTGCTGTTCGTGTCGCAGAAGGTGACCAACGAGCGCAAGGGCGCAGCCTACTTCATAGAGGCTATCAACCGCCTCGCCGACAGCAACCCACAGTTCAAGACCAACACCGCTGTGGCTATACTCGGCGCAAGTGCCGACGAGATAGCCGAACAACTGCACATCCCGTCGTACCCATTGGGCTACATCAGCGATGCGCAGCAGATAGCTAATGTGTACAACGCTGCCGATGTCTACGTGCTACCTTCGCTCGAGGACAACCTCCCGAACACCATAATGGAGGCGATGGCGTGCGGAGTGCCAAGCGTGGGCTTCCGCGTCGGGGGCATTCCGGAGATGATTGACCATAAGCACAACGGCTACGTAGCCAACTTCAAGGACGCTGCCGACCTCGCCGAGGGCATACGCTGGACGCTCTTCGAGGCTGACAGCAACGAACTCGCAGCAAACTGCCTGCACAAGGTGGCACACAACTACTCGCAGCAGTCGGTAGCGATGAGATACATAGAGGTTTACAACGAGCTGATCGCTCTCAAACGATATATTATTTAATTGACATGATAAAATTCACAATCATAACCTGCACCTACAACGCAGCTGAGGTCATCAAGCCTACGCTCGACAGCATACTCAACCAAACGTGGGCGCCAGTAGAGCACTTGATTATCGACGGAGCGTCGAAAGACGACACCGTAAAGGTGGCAGAGGCTTACCGCCAACGCAGCCTGGAGGAGGAGACAGAGCACGAGGTGCGCATCATCTCCGAACCCGACCGCGGTCTGTACGACGCTATGAACAAGGGACTGCGACTCGCAACGGGCGACTACGTCGTGTTCCTCAACGCCGGCGACTCGCTGCCCGACGACACAACACTCGAGAAGATATCCAACGACGTGAACGAACGTTCCGACGGAAAGCTGCCTGCCGTGCTCTACGGCGACACTAACATCGTCGACGATAAGGGCATCGTGCTGCATCCACGCCGACTCGCGCCACCCGACAACCTCAACTGGCGCTCGTTCCGCCACGGTATGTTGGTGTGCCACCAGGCGTTCTACGCACGCACCGACATAGCACGCGCCACACCATACGACCTGCGCTATCGCTTCTCTGCCGATGTCGACTGGTGCATACGCATTATGGAACACGCCGAACGTGAGCACTTGCAGCTCTTGCGACTGCCGGAAGTGGTGGCTGACTACCTCGACGGAGGCATGACGAACAAGAACCACCGCGCCTCACTCTTCGAGCGCTTCCGCATCATGCGCCGCCACTACGGACTGTTCACAACGCTCGCCATGCACGCATGGTTCATAGCAAGAGCCGTGCTGAAGAAATAAACAGCGAGTAATGGCGAAATTAGCTACTGAAAAAATACAATAATGGCACGAAATCTACGTTATTATAACAGATAATAACGAAGAAGAAAATCCATTAATCTACTAATAAAAACCAACAACATGAACAATACAAGCAATAACTACTGTGTAATACTCGCCGGTGGCAAGGGACGCCGCCTATGGCCATGCAGCCGCGAGAGCAAGCCTAAACAGTTCATCGACTTCTTCGGATGTGGACGCACTCAGCTTCAAGTCACTTACGACCGTTTCGCACAGATTGTGCCCGTAGAGAATATATACGTGAACACGAACGACGCATACGTCGATCTCGTACGCGAACAGTTGCCCGAACTCGCTCCCGACCACCTACTCGCAGAGCCTATACAGCGTGGCACAGCCCCGAGCGTGGCGTGGTGTGCACACCGCATCATGTGCATCAACCCCGATGCCAACATCGTTGTGGCACCGTCCGACCAGGCTATCATCGGCGACGAGGCATTCGCCAAATGCATCAACCGCGGCTTCGACTTCGCAGCAAAGCGGCAGCATCTGCTCACGCTCGGACTGAAACCAACGCGCCCCGAGCCTGGCTACGGCTACATACAGATGGGCGACGAGGTGGAGGAAGGCGTGTTCAAGGTGCAGTCGTTCACGGAGAAACCCGAACGCGAGTTTGCACAGATGTTCGTCGACAGCGGCGAGTTCTACTGGAACACGGGCATCTTCCTCGCCAATGCGCGCTATCTGCTCGACTGCTTCAGAGAGTTGCTGCCCACAGTGCTGCGTAAGTACGACGAGATACACGCTGGCGAAGAGTTCGACTACGAAGAGGAGAACCGATACATACACGAACACTTTCCCTCATACCCGAACATCACCGTCGACTACGGCATACTCGAGAAGTCGGAGAATGTGTGTATGCTGAAGTGCAACTTCGGCTGGGCTGACCTCGGAACGTGGCATAGCATCTACGAAGCAATGCAAAAGGGCGAGGGCGACAACGTAGTTATAGACAGCGACGTGCTGCTCGACGATGCACACAACAACGTCATAAAACTGCCAAAGGACCGCATGGCGGTAATCTCCGGACTCGACGGCTTCATCGTAGCCGAAGAGAAGAACGTGCTACTCATCTGCCGTAAGGAGGACTCATCGGCAAATGTGCGCCGACTCGTAAACGAAATACAAATGAAAAAGGGCGAGGAGTTTATTTAACTCCCGCCCTACTTCTTGTCTTATTCTATTCTAACAACCACTCGATTAATAACATTCTCAGCTATAACATATTAATATGAAAGCAATCAACAAGACATACCTTGCGCTAACACTCGCATTGCTGCTTGCGCTTCCGCTTGCAGTCAACGCGCGCGTGCCGAAACGTATCTACCTCGAGAAGACACGCGTAGCGTGCATAGGCAACAGCATTACATACGGCATGACGCTCGCCGACCCCGCTACAGAGTCGTATCCTGCGCAGCTGCAGCAGATGTTGGGCGACGGCTACGAAGTGGGCAACTTCGGGAAGTCGGGTGCCACACTGCTCCGCCACGGACATCGACCCTACATAGCTCAAGAGGAATGGGCTAAAGCGAAGGCTTTCAAGGGCGACATCGCTGTGATACACCTCGGCGTAAACGACACCGACCCACGCAACTGGCCCTACTATCGCGACGAGTTCGTGAGCGACTACCTCGCTCTCATCGACACGCTGCGCCAGGAGAACCCGAAGTGCCGCATCATCATCGCACTCCTCTCGCCCATCACTCACAACCACCCGCGCTTTGAAAGCGGCACGCAACAGTGGCAAGAGGAAATTCAGGAGGCTATCAAGACCGTAGCTCGCGTCGGAAAGGCGCAGCTCATCGACTTCCATAAACCGCTCTATGCGTATCCACAACTCATCCCCGACGCCGTACATCCTAACAAGGAGGGTGCTACGATGCTCGCACGCACCGTCTACTCGGCAATATTAGGCAACTACGGTGGTCTACAGATGCCCATCACCTACTCGGACAACATGGTGCTGCAGCGCAACCGCGCGCTGACCATCCACGGCACTGCCAACGCCGGCGAGAAGGTGACGGTCAACATCACACGCCCCGATGCAGCGAAGGGCAAGGTGCAGAACGGCGGAAAGCGCAAGAAGGGCGAACAGCCACGACGTGTGCGTGCGCTGAAGACAGAGGTACAGACGGCTACGGCTACTGCCGACGACAACGGATGCTGGCAGGTTACACTGCGTCCGCAACGTGCCGAGAACAACCTCACGCTGACCATCAGCACCGACGAGAAACAGCTCGTATATAATAATGTGGCGTTCGGCGAGGTATGGCTCTGCTCTGGTCAGTCGAACATGGAGTTCATGTTGCACGAGGCTGCCACCGCAAAACGCGACATAGCGAAAGCGAAGAACCCCAGCATACGCTTCTTCGACATGAAAGCACGCTGGCGCACCAATCCTGTTGAGTGGGACGCGGCTGCGCTCGACTCTATAAACCACCTAAAGTACTTCGCCAACACGAAGTGGACGGTCTGCTCGCCCGAGACAGCGAAGGACTTCTCTGCCATCGCCTACTACTTCGGCTCTATGCTGCAGGACAGCCTGCAGTGTGCCGTGGGCCTCATCTGCAACGCCGTGGGCGGCTCGCCGACGGAGGCGTGGGTAGACCGTGCCGACCTCGACGCACAATTTCCACAAATCATGCGCAACTGGACTAATAACGACTTCGTGCAGCCTTGGGTGCGCGAGCGTGCCGCACTGAATATGAAGAAGGCTGCCGACATGAAGTTGCAACGCCATCCCTACGACCCTTGCTACCTCTACGAGTCGGCGATAGAGCCGCTTCAGCAGTTCCCCGTAAAGGGCGTACTGTGGTATCAGGGCGAGTCGAACGCACAGAACTTCACCACTCACGAGCGTCTGTTCAAGTTGCTCGTCGAAGGATGGCGACGCAACTGGAACGATGCCGAGCTGCCGTTCTATTATGTGCAACTCTCGAGCATGGATCGTCTGCCGTGGCAGTGGTTCCGCGACAGTCAGCGCCGTCTGCAGAGCGAACTGCCGAACGTAGCAATGGCTGTGTCGTCTGACATGGGCGACTCGCTCAACGTTCACCCCACACGCAAGCAGCCCGTGGGCGAACGCCTGGCTCGCATCGCTCTGCATAACCTCTACGATTTCTCAAATGTTGTGCCGAGCGGACCTGCCGTGAAGGAAGCGTCGGTGGTGGGCGACGGCATCGTGCGCCTCACCTTCGACTACGCCGACGGACTCTCTACCTCCGACGGTAAGCACCCGTTGACATTCGAGATAGCCGAGGAAGAAGGACTCTACAAGCCTGCCGAGGCACGCATCGAAGGCAACACCGTGGTAGTGATGGCTGAGGGCGTGACACATCCGCGCTTCGTGCGCTACGGATGGCAGCCTTTCACACGCGCCAACCTCGTGAACAGCGCACAACTGCCAGCTTCTACGTTCTGCATCGAAATAACTAAATAGGATATTCAGGGGGTGCAGTTGTCTCAACTGCACCAACAAAGCAAAAGGCACCAACAAAGCAACACGGAAGTAACCCAGGGGGTGCACCAACCAAACGCACCAGATTACCTAAATACAGATACGTTGGTGCAGTTGAGACAACTGCACCCCCTAATTGCACCCTAATTGCCCCTGAACACATCTTAATATTTATCGCAAATTTAACACACCACATTACTATAATACGAATTATTATTCGTAACTTTGCAACCCAGAATGACCTAAGAACCAAATTGTTATTTCTAAACAAATCAAAATAATATGAAGAAAATCTACACATTGTTCTCTGCACTGTGCTTAGCAGCTGCAGCGCCTGGCACTTTGTCAGCACAGAACAACTTCAAGCTGGTTGAGGAGAGCGTGAGCAATCCTGACAACACACCGGCTCCAGTCTACCCAGTACCAAGCGAGCGTCAGCTCAAGTGGAACGAAACCGAATTCTACGCTTTCTTCCACTACGGCATGAACACCTACACCAACGAGGAGTGGGGTTCGGGCATGGAGCGCGAGACAGTATTCGCACCTACACAGAAGCCAGACCCGAAACAGTGGCTCGAAGTAGCTCAGAAGGCTGGTATGAGAGGCGGTATCGCTGTGGTGAAGCACCACGATGGCTTCTGCCTTTGGCCTACAAAGACAACAGAACACTGCACACGCAACTCATCGGGCTACGGCAAGAACGTAGATATTCCTAAGGAGTTCGCTGAGGCAGCACGCGCTTTGAATATGAAGTACGGTTTCTACATCTCGCCGTGGGATATGTCAAGCCCATACTGGGGCAAGAAGGACAACAACGGCAACTATACCGACGAGTATGCAAAGCTCGTGTTCCTTCCACAGTGTGCTGAGCTTGCTAAGTACGGCGACGACCAGTTTGAGATGTGGTTCGACGGCGCTACTGGCGGTGAGCACGCTGGCGGCTACGGCAGCTACACTTCTTCGCAGAAGCGCACTATCGACAACGCACAGACATACTACGACATTCCTAACCTGCGCGACTCTATCCACAACCTCCTGCCGAACGTAATCATGTGGGGCGTTGGCGGCGAAGCACGCTGGATTGGTAACGAGGACGGCGTGTCTGGTGAGACTTGTTGGTCGATGGGCGATGCAGAGTCGGGCAACGAGGACGCATGGCAGTGGGCTGCCGGCGAGAGCGATGCCAAGTCGACAAAGGGCTGGTTCTGGGATTCGAAAAAGAACAACGAAGCGAAGTCGGCAGAACGTCTCTTCCAGATGTACCTTGAGACAGTGGGCCGCAACGCTACATTCCTGCTCAACCTCCCACCGAACAAGGCAGGCGTTATCGACCAGAGCCTCGTAACAATCATGGAGGATCTCGGCAACAAGCTCAAGACTCGTCTTGGCACTGACCTCGCTAAGAACGCTACCATCACAGCCAACACCACACGTGAGGCTATGGGCAAGGGCAACTACGAAGCTAAGAACATGACCGATGGCGACAAGAACACATACTGGGCTGCACCTGACGGACAGAACACAGCCGAGATTACTCTCGAGTGGAGCACACCGCAGACTCTGCGCTACGTATCGCTCATGGAGTACATCAAGCTCGGACAGCGCGTGAAGAAGTTCAAGATTGAGACCAGCGAGGACGGCGTGACATACACAAAGCGCGCTACACAGCAGACAATGACAACCGTAGGCTACAAGCGTATCATTCCGCTCAACGGCTCTACAGTTAGCAGCTACTCTGGCAGTGGCATCAAGGCTAAGTATCTGCGCATCACTATTGAGGACGCAAAGGCTTGCCCACTGCTCCACACCGTAGAAGTGTTCTAAACAAACCCTTACTCCATTAACTTAAAAACAAAGAAACAATGAACATAATGAAATATATATGCCTTGCCGGTCTGTTCTTCCCTATCGCAGCCGTGGCACAGCAGGACAAGACTCTCTGCGACTTTGAGACAACAGAGAGCTACAAGAGTGTTCGTGCATACGACACATGCCCTACCTCACCTTTCAACCTCAGCAACCTCAAGGGCAACGTGAAGGTTGTAGAGAACGACCTCAACGCTGAAGACCCGGAGTTGGGCTTCGCTCCTAATGGTTCAAACTACATCCTCGGCGTACAGCGTTCACGCTACGGCAGCAACACTTTCGGCGCACTCGTTGAACTGAAGGAGCCGCTCGCCCTGAAGCGTGAGACCCAGTACGTACACGTTAAGTTCTACTCTACGCAGGACGCACCGGTGATGCTCATCGGACTTGGCAACCGCGACGACCGTCCTTGGCAGCCCGCTACAACAGAGCAGTTCTGGAGCGTGCCTACAAGCAATGTGCACGCAGGCGCATGGCAGGACGTAGTGTTCCCAATCATGGGTGCTAACGGCATCAGCATCAAGAGCCTCCTCGTGGTGGTAGACCGCCAGTCGCCACACAACCAGATGAGCGACTTCGCCGTGTTCATCGACGACATCACACTCAGCAGCAAGGCTAACCCATTCTTCTCTAAGTCGGTTTACCCAATCAACTACGAGGAATCAACAGCTCACACACGTGGTGACGCGCGCTATGTAAAGAATGTTAAGCTCGGCACACAGTCTGTAGCTATCAACCAGAACTCAGACAAGAAGCTCTACTTCAACAAGACCGAGAACATCTTCCTTGCAAAGCCAGGCGAGACCGTCACTCCGACTATTGACTGGAAAGGCGAATGGATGCACGGATACGCTTACCTCGATAAGGACGACAACGGTAAGTTTGACGTTGATTACACCAACAGCGGCGTAACAAATGCACGCGACCTTGTTTCTTACTCTTACTACAAGGACAAGAACAGTGCAGGCAGCAGAGCAAGCGGCGACTGCGGCGTTGGTCTTCCTTCGTTCAAGATTGACGACGACATGAAGCCGGGCATCTATCGTATGCGCTACAAGGTGGACTGGGACAACGTAGACCCAGGCGGCAGCACCGCAACAGGCAACCTCATCACAGGCAATGGTGGCGCGCTGATTGACGTACTCGTGAACATCCACAACGACGAAGTTAATCTTTTCCGTGCCACAGAAGAGAATGGTGGCGGCTTGAACGGCGACGTACTCCTTGCAGACGGCAAGCAGCTCACCGGCCGCACCACTCCGTTCGGCCAGGCATTTGTCATCAAGTCGAAGCCGGCAGAAGGCTTCGTGCTCGACTACATGAAGATCCGCCACGGCTACAACCTCGAGGGTGCAAGCACAAAGAACGAAAATCAACAGTGGAAGGAGTTCGTAGTGCAGGCTTCGCAGTTCGTAAACAACGAGTACACAATCCCTGCTAACTGCGTAGACGGCGATATCCGCATCGTGCCATTCTTCAAAAGCGACCCCACAAGCGTTAACGACGCTACAGTGAAGGCATTCGAAGTGAAGGCAGGTCAGGGCGAGATGACTCTCACAGCAGCTGTTCCGACACACGTAGACATCGTAAGTGTGCAGGGCAGCACTCTGTTCAACGGAACAGTAGAGGGCACACAGACAATCTGCGTACACAAAGGCGTTTACGTCGTAAACGGCGAGAAAGTGCTCGTAAAGTAAACTAATCGTTACTCACATATTGGGGATAGCAGTCAAGACTGACAGCTATCCCCTTTTCAGACTATAAACAACAACTATTATTATGACAAACAACCTACGCACAGCAATCGCCACCTTCATACTGGCGACAGCGATGACTCCAGCCGCAGTGCTGGCACAAAGCGCCTACCCGGTCAACTTCGACGAGAACGAGGCTGCTACGAACACGGGGCGCTACACCAATGCTATTCTGCTCTCAAGCAGCTACGGCACACAGCAGATTGACGTAAACCAGAAGACAGAGAAACGTCTGTACATCAAACGCCTCGACGACTGTCTGCGTGCCAAGATTGGCGAGACAGTTTCGGTTGGATTTAATTGGAAAGGTACGTGGATGTGCGGATACGCATATATCGACTTCGGTAAGGACGGCAAATACGATGTCGACTACGACGATAATGGTGTGAACGCCATGAAGGACCTTATGACCTACTCCATGTACAAGAACAAGGACAGCAAGGGCGCAACCGTAAGTGGCGAGCCAAGCATCAATCCGCCGTCGTTCGCTATCCCCACAGACGCAAAACCTGGCATTTATCGTATGCGCTACAAGGTAGACTGGGACAGCGTTGACCCAGGCGGAAACATCAGTAACAATGGTATAAAGAAGAATGGTGGCGTGATTGTAGATACACGCATCAACGTGCATGGCGAGACGGCGCACGTAACGGTGAAGGGTACTGACCCATTGAAGGGTACTGTAACTCTTGGCGACCAATACACGGAATTGAACAATCAGGACGTAGAATTCGGAAAAGACCTCACTATCGCTGTCGGCGTGATGGACGGTTACGACTTCATTTCGCTTAGCGTCAAGCATGGATACGGACTCGACGGCGATGCTGTCGTAGACGGACTGCGCCAGTGGCAGGAGAACACTATCATGGCTTACACCGCAAAGGGCGACAAGCTCACCATTCCGGCAAGCTATATCGACGGAGACGTTGAAATAACCGTCAACTTCGCTGCTGAAAGCGCTACTTCGGGCAGCAGCTACGCGCTCAACTTCGAGAAGGATCTCGCCCAGATGAATCCTACAGCCAACAGCCTCACAGAGTTCTCTATTACGAACAAGGCTGGCAAGAAGTCGGCTATCGCTATCCCTGAGGGCACTACCGTTTATCGCGACGCTCTCACTAAGGAAGTGAACGCCAAGCCGGGCGACGTGCTCACACCGGGCATCGCATTCACTGGCGACACCGAGATGGGCGCATATCTCTATATCGACTACAATCAGGATGCAGTGTTCACAACGCCACTCGACGAAACCGGAAAGCCTGTTGTTGGCAGCGAACTCGTTAGCTTCTCTGCGTATAACGGCAAGAACAGCAACGGCGAAGCTGCGGGCGCAACAACCGCAATGCCGTCGTTTACTATCCCCGACGACTTGCCTACCGGTGTTTATCGCGCTCGTCTGAAGATTGACAAGAACAACATCGACCCTGCTGGCGACTATAGCATGTCTGACGCTTTGCACATCGACAACTACAACGGATATATTGTCGACTTCCTCCTGAACGTGCACAACGATAACGGCAAGCTCGACATCGACGCACGTGGCGGACATATCGTTGGCTACGACTATAACGGTGTGACAGAAACAGCAGCATTTGGCAAGGCTATCGACCTTATGCCACTCGCTCCTGCTGCCGGCTACAACGTGAAGAGCATCACCGTGCGTCACGGTCACAACCTCGACGGAAAGCAGTACATCAACGGCAACCGTCAGTGGGAGGAATACGAGGTGAAGGATGCTAAGAATGAAGAGAACTTCACCATCGACGCAGCTAAGGTGAACGGCGATGTGCGCGTGTCTGCTCTGTTCGAGGCTGACGGCACAGAGGAGTACAAGCTGCGCTTCGCTGACGAGTTCGACGGCAAGGACTACTCGCTGCCTAACGCTAACGTATGGCACAACTGCACACGTGAGAGTCCTACATGGAAGCGCTTCACCTCGCAGACCGCTGAGGGACAGCAGAAGACAGCCTTCATACGCGACGGCAAGCTCGTCACACGCTGCATCAAGAACACCATCGCCGAAGAGGGCAACGTGGACATGATCAGCGGTGCTATCGAAAGCTCGGATAAGATGTACTTCACATACGGACGCATCGAGGGCCGTCTGCGCACCACTCCTCACGTAGGCAACTTCCCTGCCTTCTGGCTCATGCCGCAGGACAACTCTGCAGGCTGGCCTAACGCCGGAGAGATAGATATCTGGGAGCAGATAGACACCGAGAACAAGACATATCATACGGTGCATACTCACTGCACATACGATCTGCATCTGGCTCTGCCCAACTCTGGAAGCGCATATACCAACGCAGCCGACTACCACGTAATCACGCTCGACTGGACTCCGACATTGCTCACATGGTACGTTGACGGTACGAAGGCATTCTCTTACGCTAAGTCGAAGCTGCAGGCTCAGCTCAACAAGGGTCAGTGGCCGTTCGACAAACCGTTCTACGTGATACTAAACCAGAGCGTGGGTAACAACTCGTGGGCAAAGGATGCGGACGTGAACTTCGAGTACGAGACTCTGTTCGACTACGTGCGTCTGTACCAGAAAGACGACGAGGGCGACATCTTCTCTACTATTAGCGACGTGAAGAGCAACGAGTCTTCTCTCGATGTCTACGCGCAGCAAGGCGGCGTGCTACTCGTAGCACCCGAAACACAGCACGTTGAGGTGTACAACATCAGCGGTGCACGTGTATTCGCAGGTAGCGTGCAGGGCAACCGCTTCGTAAGCCTCGCCAAAGGCGTGTACATCGTAGCTGGTAAGAAGATTGTCGTGAAGTAATATCAGGAGGGTATGGCATCTTGCCATACCCACGCAGCCTAAAGCTGGCTGCCTAAAACCGGCTATCTAAAGCCGGCTGCCTAAAAGATAGCTGGTTATAAAAAAAGAAGTTTCGCAAGCCTGTCGGCTTTTGGAAAATTTTTTTTTTTTTTCGTGTAGAGCGGAGCAAGGGTTTAATATCTAGAAAATCTAGAAAAACTAGAAAAACCAGAAAATCTAGAATATATAGAAAAAACCATAGCACCTGAACATCCTAAAGTCATACAGTCTCTCGCTCCCTTACTTCTTTGGGAATGTCTTTGAGAGCGTTCCAAACTCGGCATCAGTGATGTGCGAGTGGAATGTGCTGCGTGTGACGGTTGTGCCGTAGTCGTCGGTGACGGCGAGGACAGCTACATACCAATCACGCTCAGCGTCAGAGAAGGTCCTCGTGAACGTGAACTTGCCGTTAAACTGCTTCACTGCCTCTGTTACATCATCTGCCTTGTCGGTAGTAGCCATGAAGTCTGCCCATGCCATAGACGGAGTCTCTACGTCGTAAGCGTTGAGAGCATCATCCCAATCCCACTCCTTCATCACGAGCATACGTGCACTCTTGATAGACGAAGCCTTCGACTTGATGGTGTACTGTATGGCGAGGTCGCCGTTGCCAACCTGATAATTGGTGACATCCACCTCGGGGCAATCGTTGGCTGCCGCCGGTTTGATGTGAACATTGTCCACAGAAGCCTTCACCCAGTCGCCGTTGGCATCCACAGCGAGTGCGCAGAACGAGTAGTCGTTCTCCTTATCGATATTCCACGCCTTGAACTCGCTGGCGTATGTAGCCCACTGCTCGGCAGAGAAGCTAACACCCTGATTGTACATCAGTGCACTATAGCCATAGAGGTTGACGAACTCGTCGATAGACTTCGTAGAACCGAGCACAAGGTGCAGCGACTTAAATCCATTGCCCGGCTTCACGTCGAACTCAGGCTTACCCTCGGCGTTCAGTCCGAGATACTCTACGCTGAGCGCCAGATTGCTCACGCCTGCCTCTGTAGTGCGCACAGTGGCGTATTTCAGCTCCGAACCAAGCACCAACTTCTCTTCTTTCTCTACGAGGTCGCACACCACGATGTACTGAGTCTCGCCTGCAGCGACGAACTGCGTTACGCCACTTGTTTTCTCGCCATCGGCGACGGTATATTCCTTTGTGCCTACGCCTTCGAAGCCATATCCGCCAGCCTGCATAAGCGTAGAGAACACCTGCTTCTTCTCGGCTTCGGTCATCTCTGAGAGCGATGCGCCACCGAAATACTGCATAAGGAAGAATTTTAGGTACGACTCGCTGACACACATCTGATAGTAAGGCTGATCGGCTGTGCGTGCCTGCACCTTGTACCTCACGTAGTTCTTGCCGGCTGTCAGGTCAGCGATTTCCACCTTTGCCTGCTCTGGCACGCCCACGGGGCGTCCGAACGCGATGTAGTCGTCAGCGCCCAACATCACTGTTTCTATTGTCTTATTGCCTTTATTGAGGAATACCTTCTGCTGCGCCTCGGCAGTAGCTACGAACGCCACGGCGAGGGCAAATACTGATAATATAGTCTTTTTCATAATCTGTTTCTCGTTAAAGTTTTAGAGTCGTGTTACATTGCCCTCGTAGTGTCCCTTGAGCGCACCCTTGTACTTCTTGATGTTGAACACTGTGAAGTCGACATTAGCCTTGCCGTCAGCAAACGTCAGTTTAGCGTTGCCACCTAAAGCGAGTGCTGCAGTGCCTTTGACTGTAGCCTGCGAGTAGGTAACGCCGGCGTACTTCACAGAAACCTTTGCGTTCGTCTCGTCGCCCGAGAAGCCGTGCAAAGCGTCGTCGTTGACGAAAGCGTCGGGCATAGTAACCACGATGTCAGCATCAGTCATGCCAGCCAATGTCGTCACGCCTGCCTTTGCGGAGAGATAGACAGTGTAGACACCAGCAGCGTCGTCGTGTGTGAGCACTGCCGACTTCAGGTTGACAGCCTTGCCGTCAGCCACGCTATAGACGCTTGGCAGAGCGAGCGTGTACTCCTTCGGTGTACCTTCCTCGTAAACCACGTCGAGTGTGCGGTCAGCTTTATTGCCGAGTTTCTCGATGTTGAGTTTGATGGTATAAGTGCCGTTGCCGTTGTCGAGCACCGAGATTGTGCCCGTAGCCGAAGCCGAAGCACCGTTACTGATGTCTATAGTCTGCGCATTGTTCACGTCGGTCACGTTGTCGACGAAGGTCAGCTCATACTTCTGATTGCCCTGCACGCTAAGCACCCTGCCGTCCATGCTGCTCTGCGGCACGAAGAGGCGCACGTAGTAGTAGCAGTTTGTAAGTTCGTTGGCATTGTCGATATTGCCCGGGGTGAGGTAGAAGTTGATGCCGTCAGTCTTCTTCTCGGCGAAGACAGCACGCATTTCGTAGCGCTTGCCATCGACGGTGAAGTGGTTAGGGTTCTCCTTCATCTCAGTGACAGCACCATTGTATTGAGCAGCGAAGAGCACCTCGCCGCTCTTAGGCATAGCCTGCATGTGCAGCGAGAGCTTATCCTCGCTGATAGACACATTGAGCGAGCCACCAGTGTAGTAAGTGCTCCAATCGGCAGAGGTGACGGTCACGGGGTCGTAATCATCGTTCTTCTTAGCCTCATCAACATCAGTGTACGCCACCTGGAAGAATTCGTTATCAGCATCAAACTCGTTATTGAACGTGCTGAACGTCAGTTCCTTGTCGAGCAGCGCAGGTGTCAGTGCCACCTGCAACAGCTTGCCACCTTTAAGCATGGCATCTACAGTGGTGCAACCTTCGAGCGTAGAGAGGTACACACACTTGTAATTATTCACCGTAGTAATCAACGCCGACTTCATCTCGATTACCTCGTCGCCAATCTTCACGCAGTTGCCGTCGAGTTTAACCTTCTTTTCGAACGTGATGTTGTCCACATTCTTGCCCACCTCATAGGCAGAAACGATAATTCCGTTCTTCACTACGAACACGCTGTCGGGTGTTGCAGCCTTAGCCATTGTCTGCATGGCGAAGCCTACGAGCATGGCGAAAAGTAAAAATATCTTCTGTTTCATTGTACTCTATTTAATTATTAAGTGTTAGCGATTAAGTATCAACTATTAAGGGTTAACAATCCGGTGTTAGCGCTTAACCATCTTCAGCGACTGGTTCTCAGCCTTCACTACATACACTCCGGCAGCCAACTGCGTAGCGTCAATCGTCGCCTTGCCGTCGTGTGCCACTGCTTTAGCAGCGAGTGTGCCGTTGGCTGTGTACACCTCGAGCAGTTTGCCGTCGGTCATACCCTCAGCCGTGATGACGTAACCGTTAGAACGCAGCGTAATGGGCGACTGCTTCGTGAGCTGCACCAAACCCGTTGTCGAGCCTGTCAGCTGTATCTTGTCCACTTTCTCCAACTCGTGGGTAGCCACTGCCTCACCGCTCTTCGAGAGGAGTTTCACGTTGCCGTCGGCTACTGTAAGCTTCGCCACTTGCGACATCTGCACCTCATGCGCAGAACCATCGAGATAAAGTACATTTACCTTGCTCTCTTGCGCCAATGACGGGGTGGAAACAGCGCAAAAGAGTAGGGCTGCAAAGAAATAACCTTTAATCATAAAATTTGCTTTTGATTTTCTAATTTACTCTTATAATTGCTTATTTAATTACAAAAGTAGTCAATATTGTTATACAAACCAACTTTTAACGAAAGATTTATTAGCTTTTGCCCTATTATATGCATTAATTCATAAGTTTTGAGTGGATGTAAAGTCCGTTTGCATATCACAATTTCCGACCGGCGGCGGACGGAATCCGATCGGACGGCGGACGGAATCCGATCGGGCGGCGGACGGAATCCGATCAGGTGGCGGACGGAATCCGATCAGGTGGTGGACGGTAGGAGGGTATGGCATCCCTGCCATACCCACGCAATCTACCAACTATCAAGCAGTAGCAATGCAACAAGAAGGATGCGTGGGTATGGCAAGGATGCCATACCCTCCTAATACAGAAAAAGCCCAGAGCAGTGCGCTCTGGGCTTTATTGTTATTTGGACGATGCCGAATTAGAGGTTCGGGTTCATCTTTGTCCACTCTGCTACTGGAGGAACGATGCCGAGCTCTACAATCTCATCGCGCATCTTGCAGAGGTGCTCGTAAGACTTAGCGAGAGAAGCAAGCTCCTCTTCTGTGCCTGTAGGCTGTGTGAAGTGAACACCTGTCTTGTCGATTGTAGAAGGCATAGCCATCATCACGTTCTTGAAGCCACACTTCTCGCAATTTACATAGCAACCTGCTGGCAATGTGAACTTCTCGCCACCCATAGCAGCCTCGATCATCTTAACTGCGTTGTAAGCTGGGCTCTGGAATGAAGAACGGCCGCGGAGCTTGATGATGTTAGAACCACCCTGAACGGTGTGGTGCTTGATCTCTTCCCAACGCTCTGCTGAGAGGCCCATCTCTGAGAGAGGCTTGCCGTCAACCTTAACCTGAGAAGCGAATACTGCCATCTGCTCGCCGTGGCCACCGTATGTGTGAGCGCCAGTCACCTTGTCCTGCTGTACGCCGAACTCGAGGGCGAGAGCCTGCTGCAGACGTGTAGAGTCGAGAGCAGCGAGTGATGTGAGCTGGTTTGGCTTCAAACCTGAGTGGATGAGAGCTGTGAGGGCTGTAACGTCAGCCGGGTTGAAGATAACAACAACGTGCTCTACGTCCGGGCAGTACTTCTTGATGTTGTCACCGAACTCTGCAGCGATCTGGCAGTTGCCCTTCAAAAGGTCCTCACGTGTCATGCCGTCCTTACGAGGAGCACCACCTGAAGAGATGATGTACTTAGCGCCTGTGAATGCTTCCTTCGGGTCTACTGTGTAAGTTACGTTAGCGCCCTTGAAAGCGCACTGCTGAATCTCGTCGAACACGCCGTGTACACCCGGCTCGTAGATGTCGTAGAGACAGATGTTAGGAGTAAGACCGAGCATCAATGCGCTCTGTACCATGTTTGAACCAATCATACCGCCGGCACCGACGATCAAAAGCTTTTCGTTAGATAAGAATGCCATAATAAATAATGTTTATTATATTAATAATTGAATTTCGTTTACTAACTGCAAAGATACAACTTTTTTGAAATATACAAACGTTTCTCGAAAATTATAGTGTTGTTTAATCTTAAAATCTGTATATTTGCAGTACCTAATAATTTTTATATGACAGATACGAAGAATACTATAGCCGCACGACTCGCCGCACTGCGCGAGGAGATGCAGCGCGAGGGGCTCTCGGCATTCATTTTACCGAGTGCCGACCCGCACATGAGTGAGTATGTTCCCGAGCGTTGGGAGGGACGCAAGTGGATATCGGGCTTCGACGGTTCGGCTGGCACGGCGGTGGTCACGCTCCGTTCGGCTGCGCTCTGGACCGACTCGCGCTACTTCATCGCTGCCGAGCAGCAGCTCGAAGGCACAGAGTTCCAGCTGATGCGCGAGCGCATGGAGAGCACACCGTCTATTGCCGACTGGCTGGCACGCGAACTGCAGGATGCCGACTCTACGGAGGTAGGCATCGACGGCATGTGCATCGCGAAGGGCGAGGCTGAGGGGCTGAAGGCGGAACTAAGACATGCAGGCGGACTCACGCTGCGCACCAATCTCGACATCCTCAACCGCGTGTGGACAGACCGTCCGCCGGTGCCGCTGAACAAGGTGGAGATTCATCCGCTCGAATACGCCGGCGAGTCGGTGGCTGAAAAGCTCTGCCGCATACGCACCGAGATGCGCCGCGCAGGCGCAAGCTGTATGCTCGTGACGCAGCTCGACGACATTGCCTGGACTCTCAACCTGCGCGGAACCGACGTACATTGCACCCCGGTGTTCGTGGCGTGGCTCATCGTCGGCGAGGAGAGTGCCACATTATATATAAAGGAGGAGAAGCTCACGCCCGACGTGGTCGACTATCTGCACGCTGAAGGCGTGGCTATTGACGAATACGATAATATCATCGCGGCACTCAACGAGTGCGACGCGCCAACGATGCTCGTCGACCCTTCTACCGTGAACAGCACTTTGGCGCAGCCGCGCGGCAACTACACGGTTGTGTCGGCTCCGTCGCCCATACCTACGATGAAGGCGGTGAAGAACCACACGGAGCGCGAGGGCTTCCGTCGTGCCATGGAGCGCGACGGTGTGGCTATGGTGCAGTTTCTGAAGTGGTTGGAGGAAGCGGTGCCGAAGGGCAGCGAGACGGAGCTGACGGCGAGCGCGAAGCTCTATCAGCTGCGTGCCGGGCAGCCTAAGTTCCGCGACATCTCGTTCGACACTATCGCTGCCTATGCCGATCATGCAGCCATCGTCCACTATGAACCGACTCCGCTCACCGATGTGAAGCTCGAACCGAAGGGTCTGCTGCTGCTCGACAGCGGAGCGCAGTACAGCGACGGCACAACGGACATAACGCGAACCATAGCTCTTGGCGACGTAACCGACCGCGAACGCCGCGTCTACACGTTAGTGCTGAAGGGTCACTTGGCGTTGCAGAACCTCTGCTTTCCACGCTCGGCATCGGGCACGCAGCTCGACGCGGTGGCACGCACGGCGATGTGGCGCGAGGGCATGAACTTCATGCATGGCACGGGCCACGGCGTAGGCTCGTATCTCAGCGTGCACGAAGGTCCTCACCAGATACGCCAGGAGTATCGTGGGGCACCGATGGTGGAGGGCATGACCGTAACCGACGAGCCGGGTCTGTATCTCGACGGTCGCTTCGGCGTGCGCATCGAGAACACGCTGCTCACCGTGCCTTACGTGACGACGGAGTTCGGACGCTTTCTGCGTTTCGAGCCGCTCACGCTCTGCCCCATCGACACCAAGCCGATAATCAGCAGTATGCTCAGCGACGAGGAACGACAGTGCCTCAACGCCTACCACGCTATGGTGTACGAGCGTTTGGCACCGCTGCTCGACGAGGAGCATCGGGAGTGGCTTGCAAATAAAACGAAAGCGATGGAATAATAGGAGGGTATGGCATCCTGCCATACCCTCCTAAATTACTAAGAAAGAATATCCTTAAACGCGAAGTTCGCGAGGATAGACGTTGACTGACTCAGCATACGGATGAACTCCTGTGCTGAGTTTTTCATATACGAGTCTTTCAGCAGATGTATGCAACCGTCCATCTCATTGTCGGCTGCGTCAATGGGCACAGCCTTCATGTTGGGTTGCAGAATGGTTGTCGACTCAGAGAGAATCGTCACGAGATTGCTGCGGCGCAGCAGGTCGAAGATTATGTTCACGTTGTTCACCTCAACCATGATGCGATAGTTCAGCCCCTTGCCCTCCACAAGATGATCGAAGGCGTTGCGAGCCTGCAGCCCCTTGCACGGCAGTATGAGGTCGTAACGTTCAAGGTCAGTGAGGCGCAATGACGACTGGCGTGCTAATGGATGGTTCTCGTTGACGATGGCAGCGAGGCGATTGCTGAATATAGCCCGGCTGTCTACCGCCTTATCCTTCTTGAGCGGTTTGAAGGCGAGCACGAGGTCGAGCTCGCGCTTCTTTAGTCCGTCCATCAGCTCCTGCATAGAGCGGTAGCTGATGTTCAGCTTCACATGCGGATAGGTGCGGAGGAAGGCGATGAGCGTCTCAGCCATGATGTTGCTGAACGAATAAGTGACACCGATGTTCAGTTCGCCCGTCAGCATCTCCTTCAAGTCGTTCATGTGGTCGATGCACGCATCTGCAGAGTTCACGGCATTCTGTGCATACGGCAGCAACTCCTTTCCAGCCTCAGTGAGGTACACCTCATGCGAGTTGCGCTCGAAGAGCGGCAGACCAATCTCCTGCTCCAGATGCGATATCTGCTGCGAGAGAGTGCTCTGCGTGATGTATAGCTTGCGCGCAGCCTCGGAGAAGTTGAGCGTCTCTGCCACCTTCAGAAAGTATTTCAGTTGTCGTATTTCCATATCTATTATATATTAAATGCAAAAATACAACATTTATTTTATTTCTACAGCACTCAGGTCGACGAACTCTCCATTCTTGCGTTTGCGTTCAACAAGCATATTGAAGAGTTTTCGCTTGCGGTCGCCTTCGATAAAGCGGCGGAAGAAGATGTTCGGTATAGCCACACCGAGGGCGATGCAGATGATAGCGAGCGAAGCCTTGATAGCGTTGTTCATGCCCACCGTCACTTCGCCTACCACGCCGTGCATCTCGATGAAGGCGAAGAGGGCGCGATACATAAGCACACCCGGCACCATAGGGATGACGCTCGGGATGGTGATGCACTGATGGGGCACGTGGAACCAGTGGCGTGCTTTAATAACGATAACACTGATAAGTGCCGAACCGGCAAGCGAGCCGATGGTCAGGCCCATGTCAAGTCCGATATTGCCGTTGCTCGGACCGAGATTGACGAAGTTGCGGAAGCACACGGCGATGATGCCACCCACGGCGACAACCGGCAGGAGTCGGCGCGGTATGCTGAAGATGGTAGAGAAACCCATAGCCGAGACGGCTGCAGCTACGGCAAACTCCCAATACTCGTGATGCGGAATCATCGTGAGGTCTTTCACGAAGTTGTCGATGCCGCACACCTTGATGGCGAAGGCGATGCCGAACGCCATGGCAAGCACCATGAGCAGCGTGTTCAGAGCACGCACCATGCCCACCTCGATGTAGCCGTCGAGCATGTCGCTCACGAAGTTGATGAGCGGAACGCCGGGCACAATGAACAAGGCACACGCCATAAGCGGATGCCACGGCGTAGAGGAGTGCATAAACTCGGGCAGAGCACCGGCTATGGACGGCGTGAGCGAGAGGAACGTGGTGACCCAAGCAATGAGTGTGGCTACGAAGGCTGCTATGCCAATAGCAACATAGTTGTTGCAGCCACGTGTGGGCAGGAACATACGCAAGCGGAAGCCGAGGATGGCTGCTAAAGAGCAGTAGAAGAACGCAGGCCAATCGCAACCGAACTGCACACAGAAACCACCGCAGGCAAAGCCGCCACCGATAGCCACCTGCCACGGTGTGAAGCTACGCGGTGTCTTCTGAATGTCATCAAGAGCCTTCTCGTACTGGTCGAGCGAGTAGTCGTTGCTTATTGCGCTCCACGTGAGCTTGCTTATCTTAGCAATAGAGGTGAGGTTGATACCGTGCTTCTCGCAGCGTTGAAACTTTGTGAACGAGTGCTCGGTGTCGCTATAGTTCACCATGAGCACGTTCCAGTTGATGTAGAAGTGCAGGTAACGTTCGTCGAGACTGAGGAAGGCTGCGGCACGCTTCATTGTGCGACGGATGCGCGAGGTGTCGGCTGCACTCTCCATCAGTATGCTTCCGGTGCGCAGAAGCAGGTCGAGTTTGTGCTGCAGCTCGGCTGCTGCCACTTTAGACGGGTTGTTTGGATTGCCACATTGGCAAGTTGCTTGCATTGTTTCTATTGTATTGTTATCCATTTATTTGTATTTACCAAGACTTGCAGAAAGGGTAACCATAGGAGGGCATGGCATCTTGCCATGCTCATGCACGTTGCATGTCATACGCACGCGAGCTGCCTTTGAGGCTGCAGATACGAGCTGCTTTTGAGGCTGCGTGGATATGGCAAGATGCCATACCCTCCTAAGTTACCCCGAAACATATTAACTACTATTAAAACATTATCTTTATTATCAATTTATCCGAACACGAATATCAGTATCTGTATCGTGACGATGCGCAGGAACATTGCGAACGGATAGACATTAGCGTAGCCCACATTAGGCGCATCGACAGATGTCTGGTCGCGAACATAAGCTAAAGCCGAGGGGTTGGTATTGGCTCCTGCAAGCACACCGAGCAGAGTGTAATAGTTGATGTGGAAGAGATACTTGCCGATGATGCCACCCAGGATGACTGGTATCATGGTGATTGCTACACCATAGCCTATCCATGTCATACCACTCTCCGACACTACGGTCTGCATAAACTGCTCGCCCGTGCCGAGACCTACGCACGCAAGGAATATACAGATGCCCACTTCGCGCAGCATGAGGTTGGCAGATATCGTGTTATACGTCACGAGGTTGTACTTCGGACCGAAGTAGCCGATGAGGATAGCCACAATGAGCGGACCGCCAGTGAGTCCGAGGCGCAGGCTCTCGTTGATGCCAGGGATGAAGAACGGAATGTTGGCGAAGATGCAACCGAGCATGATGCCAAGGAACACCGGTATGAGGTTCGGGTTGTTAAGACGCTTCATCTGGTTGCCGAGCATCTTCTCGGTGTGGGCGATGGCAAGCTCCGTACCCACAACGGTGAGGCGGTCGCCGAGCTGCAGCTTCAACGAGCCGGTAGCGATGAGGTCTACACCGTTACGGTTCACACGTGTAACGTTGGTGCCCAAGTTGGTGCGAATTTGCAGATGACTGAGCGACTTGCCGTTGATGTCGGGCTTCGTGACGAGGATGCGACGCGTAATAAGTTCGGTGCCGAACTTGTCGTCAGCCACCTCCACCTTCTCGCCAAGCAGTGCGATGATCGGGTCCTCAACCGTAGGATGAGCCACCACGCGCAGTATGTCGCCCTCGCCTATCACGGTCTGACCGTTCACAAGCTCGTCGTGCTCGTTGCTACCGCAGCGTATGATACGCGACACCATGAAGTCGCGCTTCAACAACTGGCGTATCTGTTGTATATCGTCGCCGAACACCATTGAGTTGGTCACCTTCACCGAGAAGGTGTTCAGTGTCATCTTCTCCAAGTGACCCATACCGCGCTTCGCATCGGCTTCTTCCGTCTCCTTGTTCACGCGCAACACATATCTCAATATAGCGAACGAGATGATCACGCCGAGCGCACCCATCGGGTAAGCGATGGCATAGCCCGTGGCGATGCTCGGAGCGTCAATATGGCGCAGGTCGCTGTATGCCTGCTGGGCAGCACCAAGACCGGGAGTGTTGGTAACGGCACCTGAAAGGATGCCTGCCATAGTGGTGAACGGCGTGCCAGTGAAGCTATATATAATAAGTGTTGTAACGATGCTGAGTGCCACAACAATCATGCTGAGCATATTGAGACTCTTACCTCCGTCCTTGAACGAAGAGAAGAAGCCTGGACCTACCTCAAGACCAATAGAATAAACGAAAAGTATCAAGCCAAACTCCTTGAGGAAGTGGAGCAGATGGGCATCAAGATTGAGCGAGTAATGACCGAAGATGAGTCCGATGAACAAAATCCAAGCGAGTCCGAGCGACACACCTTTCACCTTCAGCTTGCCAAGACTCAAGCCTAACGTGATAACGAGGGCGAGAATCATCACCGAGTGTGCCACGCCACCACCCCACAGGTCGGGGAAACCATAAAACAGATTTCTTAAAATTTCCATATCTCTTATGCTATTGATTAATTTTCTATGCCATATATAATAATGTACGAAGTCATGTGTTGTGATTTCTGTTTTGCGATTGCAAAGGTATTGATATTACCGAAAGCAAAAAAACTTTTATGTTTAAATTTCACGAACGCGGCTAAAGGTTTTTTCAATCGCAAATTCACCCTTTTTACTCTTTCACTTTTTACCCTTTTACTTTTAAAAGCCCTTTTTACTTTTTTACTCTTTTACTTTTTTACTTTTATTTGTACCTTTGCTTAAAAATCAGACAAATAGTATGAACGTAAAACTTCGCGGCACACTTTGTGGCGTGGGCGCAGCCGTGTTCTACGGTACCAACCCGCTCGGCGCCATGAATCTGTACCAGGACGGTATCAGTGCCAACTCTACCCTTTTCTACCGTTTCGGACTCGCTATTGTGATGCTCGGCGTGATGATGCTGGTGCAACGTAAGAAGTTCGGCGTGACACGCAGCGAACTACTCCTGCTTGCTATCTTAGGCATGTTCATGGGCTCGTCGTCTGCGTCGTTATTCATCAGTTTCAACTACATGGACGTGGGCATCGCCTCCACGCTGCTATTCGTCTATCCGGTTATGGTGGCGGTTATTATGGCGTTGCTATTCAAAGAAAAAGTGACCCCAACGACAGCCGTCTCCATCATGCTTGCGTTTGGCGGCATAGCTCTGCTTAACCAGAGCTCGGACGGATCGTCACTCAGCACGTTGGGCGTGCTGCTTGTCATGGCTTCGTCGCTCACCTACGCTGTATATATCGTCGTGGTGAACAAGTCGAAGCTGCGGATGTCGTCGGTGAAGCTAACGTTCTACGTGCTCATCTTCGGTTTGATAACCATTCTCGGCTACACCTTCGCCATGGGCGAGACGGTGCAACTGCTCACCACACCACACCAATGGCTGTATGCAGCGCAGCTTGCACTGATGCCGACCGTGCTCTCGTTAGTGCTAATGGCGATAGCCGTTAAAGATATTGGCTCTACACCAACCGCAATTCTTGGTGCGCTCGAACCGATAACAGCCGTTGCCATCGGCTGCTTCTGCTTCGGCGAGTCGTTCACAACACGCCTCGCAGTGGGCATAGCACTCATCCTCACCGCCGTGTTGCTCATAATCGGTGGCAAGCAGATGTCGCCACAACGCATGACGGTGGCGTTCACGCGCTTAGGACGCATGATTGTGAAGACATGGCGCTGGAAGTCATAGGCTTATCATAACAATATACTTAGATCACTTCGTCTATTAAATATCCGTAAAAAGCGAAGCAAAACGTCGGCGGTTTGCGGATATTTTTGTTACTTTGCTACATATTATATATATATGATACATCTGAAAGATATTAACAAGACTTACCAGGGTGCGCAACCGCTGCATGTACTGAAGGGAATCACACTCGACATTGCCGAGGGAGAGTTCGTTTCTATCATGGGTGCGTCGGGCTCGGGCAAGTCTACTCTGCTCAATATTCTCGGTATTCTCGACAACTACGACTCGGGCGAATACACGCTCGCAGGCACACTGATAAAAGACCTATCGGAGACGCGAGCCGCAGAGTACCGCAACCGCATGATTGGCTTCATCTTTCAGTCGTTCAACCTTATCTCGTTCAAGACCGCCGTGGAGAATGTGGAGCTGCCGCTCTACTATCAGGGTGTGGCGCGACGCACACGCCACAAGTTAGCGATGGAGTATCTCGACCGACTCGGACTGACGCAATGGGCTGACCACTACCCCAACGAGATGTCGGGCGGACAGAAGCAGCGCGTGGCAATAGCACGCGCACTGATCACAAAGCCGCAGATAATACTCGCCGACGAGCCTACGGGCGCACTCGACTCGAAGACTTCGGTGGAGGTGATGGAGTTGCTCAAGACTCTTAACGCTGAGGAGGGAGTAACGACTATCGTCGTGACGCACGAGAGTGGCGTGGCTAACGAGACAAACAAGATTGTACACATCAAGGACGGCATCATAGGCAAGATTGAGGAGAACCTCGACCACACCGCACGACCGTTCGGCATCAACGGCATAATGAAGTAAAGGCACATGCGCGACATATTCATCGAAATACTCACCACTATCAAGCACAACCGGCTGCGCACCGCGCTGACCGGTTTCTCCGTAGCATGGGGCATCTTCATCCTCATCGTTCTGCTCGGAGCAGGCAACGGCTTGATAAACGCCACGATGGGCAACTCAAGTCGCTATCTATCGACCTCAATGGTGGTGTCGGGTGGTGCTACATCGAAGGCTTACGACGGATTGGGCGAAAATCGCGATGTGCAGCTCAACGATAAGGACTTCAATGTCACCAGCAAGGGTTTTCCTAACAACGTGGAGAGCGTGGGCGCAGAACTGTCGCAGCAGGGCGAAACGCTCGTCAACGGCAGCGACTACACCACGGGAATCAATCTGAGCGGTGTATACCCGAACGATGTCGAGATAAACAAGCGTACGATGATTTGCGGACGCTTCATCAACGAACTCGACATAAAGGAACGCCGCAAGTCGATAGTTATCTCCTCGGACATGGCGAAGGAACTGCTACCACAGTCGCCACTCAGTCTGAACGGACAAATGATACGCACAACGACGCTCGCCTTCCGCGTAGTAGGCATCTACGAGAGTCAGAAGAACAGCATGGGCAACGATGCTTTCATACCATTCACCACGTTCCGCGCCATATACAACAAGGGCGACAAGACGGGCAACATAGTCTTCTCGTTCAGCAATCTCAACTCGGAAGCAGAGAACGAGGCGTTCGAGAGCGACTATCGTGCGAGAATAAACCGACAGCATCGTGCTGCGCCCGACGACGAGAACGCCATCTGGATATGGAACCGCTTCACGCAGGCACTGAGCATGGACACCGCCACCGGCCTGCTGCGCACCGCGTTGTGGGTGATAGGCATACTGACACTCATATCGGGCATCGTGGGGGTGTCGAACATCATGCTCATCACCGTGCGCGAACGCACACACGAGTTCGGCATACGCAAGGCTATCGGCGCAAAGCCGTGGTCTATACTGCGCCTCATCATCATTGAGAGCATCGTCATTACCACCTTCTTTGGCTACATCGGCATGGTGCTCGGCATCGCAGCCAACCTATATATGGATGCTACTATCGGGCAGGAGACCATCGACAACGGACTCTTCGCCATACAGATGTTCACCAACCCCACCGTGGGCATTGATGTCTGCGTGAAAGCCACACTACTGATGATTGTAGCCGGCACTCTCGCCGGTATGGTACCAGCCCGCAAGGCTGCCAAAATCAGACCGATTGAGGCGTTGAGGGCGGAGTAGCCCCTCCCAACCCTCCCCGTCGGGGAGGGCTTAGTTCGGCTTAGTCTCCTCGGCTTAGAAAGGCCTAAGAAGGCTTAGTTCGGCTTAGTAAAAACAGAGAAAACAATGATACGATTCGACACAGACCGCTTGCGTGAAATCCTCGACACGCTATCTCGCAATAAATCGCGCACCTTCCTCACCGGATTCGGCGTGTTTTGGGGCGTGTTCATGCTTGTCGGACTCATCGGTGGTGGCGATGGTATGAAGGAGATAATAAACAAGAGTCTCGACGGCTTCGCCACCAACTCCGCCGTAGCATGGGCGCAACAGACCACCATACCACACCACGGATTTCGCAAGGGACGCCAGTGGACGATGAACTACGACGACGTGAAGCGACTGAAGGCGCACGTGCCCGAACTTGATGTCGTCACACCGACCATAACACGCTGGGGAGCCAGTGCCACACACGGCGACAAGCACGCGACGTGCATCGTGAAGGGCGTGATGCCCGACATGCAGGAGGTGGCAGCCCCGAAGATGTACTACGGACGCTATATCAACGAGATGGATATCAGCCAGGGACGCAAGGTGTGCGTCATCGGCAAACAGGTGTACAAATCGCTCTTCACCAATGGCGGCGACCCATGCGGACAAGTGATACGCATCGACTCTATATATTATAATGTAGTAGGTGTCAACTATAGCGATGGCAACATAAACATCAACGGTAGCGACGAGCAGGCTGTGATAATGCCCATCACACTCGTGCAGCAGGTGTACAACCGCGGCCATAGCATCGACCTGCTCTGCATGACGGGCAAGCCGGGCGTGAAGATGAGCGACATCACCGACCGCATACGCAGCGTGATAGCGCAGGCGCACGACGTGAGTCCGAAGGACGACAAGGGCGTGATGATATTCAACACCGAGATGATGTTCTCGATGGTCGACAGCATGTTTCAGGGCATCAACCTCCTCATCTGGCTCGTGGGTATAGGCACACTGCTCGCCGGAGCCATCGGCGTGTCGAACATCATGATGGTGACGGTGCGCGAGCGAACCACGGAGATAGGCATACGCCGCGCCATAGGTGCTACGCCACGCAGCATTCTCTCGCAAATCATCTCCGAGAGCATACTGCTCACCTCCATAGCTGGCATGAGCGGTATCCTCTTCGTAGTCATCATACTACAGGCACTCGAGATGGCAAACACCACCGACGGCATCATCAAGGCTCACTTCCAGATTAGCTTCTGGACAGCCGTCGGTGCCGTGGCAGTGTTATCGCTGCTCGGCGTGCTCGCCGGACTCGCCCCTGCCATGAGAGCCATGAGCATTAAACCGGTCGACGCAATGAGAGATGAGTAGCCCCTCCCAACCCTCCCCGTCGGGGAGGGCTTAGACCCTAAACAACCCAGCTTATGAAAAAATACTTCAAATACATCCTCATGGCACTTGTTGCCGTGATCTTCATCGGAACATTCGTGTTCCTTTACATCAAGTCGCAGCCTCAGCCGGAGGTCTACGACGAGTTTACACTTCAGCGAATGGACATCCGCAAGACCACCGTCGTCACCGGCAAGATTGAGCCGCGCAACGAGGTGAACGTGAAGCCGCAGATCTCGGGCATCATCACCGAGATACTCAAAGAGGCTGGCGAAACGGTTCAGGAGGGCGAGGTGATTGCCAAGGTAAAGGTAATCCCGGACATGGGGTCGCTCAGCGCAGCACAGTCGCGCCTGCGTCTTGCCGAGATAAACCGCAAGCAGGCGCAGACCGACTACGACCGCGAGAAGACACTCTTCGACAAAGGACTCGTCGCTGCCGACGAGTACGACAAGATAGCGCAGGCTTTGCGCCAGGCTCGCGAAGAGGTGGACGCAGCTCAGGACAACCTCGAAGTGGTGCGCGACGGCGTATCGAAGTCGAACGCTTCGGCTTCGTCTACGCTCATCCGCTCTACCATCACCGGCTTGATACTCGACATCCCCGTAAAGGTGGGCAATTCGGTGATTCTTGCCAACACCTTCAACGACGGAACAACCATTGCCACCGTTGCCAACATGAACGACCTCATCTTCCGCGGTAACATCGACGAGACGGAAGTGGGTCGTCTGTCTACTGGCATGACGATGAAGATCACCATCGGTGCGTTGCAGGATCTGAAGTTCGATGCCCGATTGGAGTACATCGCCCCGAAGGCTACCGACCAGAACGGTGCCAACCAGTTTGAGATAAAGGCAGCCGTAAACCTTCCGTCCAACGCCACAAACATCCGTTCGGGCTATAGTGCCAACGCGGAGATAGTATTGGCAGAGGCGAAGAACGTGCTGGCTGTTCAGGAGAGTGCCATCGAGTTCGACGGCGACGACACGTATGTGTACGTCATCAAGGGCGAAGGCGACAAGCAGACATACGAACGTCGCAAGGTGCAGACTGGCATCTCCGACGGCATAAACATCGAGATACGTAGCGGCGTGAAGCCTAACGAACGCATACGCGGACCTAAAATGATTGCTACAGAGAAGGCAGAGCCAATGGCAAAGCACGGCAAGCACTAAGTCTACTATACTTAAAAACAAAGAAAACAAAATACTAATAACAAACCAATTATGAACAAACTTTTAATTACAGCCCTTGCTCTGCTCGGCACTTGCACAACAGCAGTAGCCGAAGACAACAAGGGCGTGGAGCCTACCGCTGGAGGTACATACAACCTCTACAACGTAGGCGCAAAGCAGTTCCTCGGTACCGAGAACGGACGTTTGGTACTTGGAGGAGAGAAAGTAAAGGTGACTCTCGAACTGATTGAGGGCACGACTACTCCCGGCTTCTACCGCATCAGTTCTGACAACAGCATGTGGGGAGCCGAATTATGGGGCACCCCCTCTGCCTACGGAGGCACATTCAACGAGTGGCGCATCGAGCCGGTGGAAGGCGCATACGCCATCTCAAGCCGCAACACGGAAGCAAGCGCATCGATGTATCTCTATCAGAACACCATCTACAACCGTCTGTCGGCTACCGCACAGATGCCTGGCAAGGAGTTCGAGACAGCCCAGTGGCTCTTCGTTGACCCGAGCACACCAGAAACAGCTATCGAGAGCGTAGAGACCAATGATGTACAGACAGAGCAAACCACCAACACCACAACCGGTGTACACAACATCGGTGGTCAGCAGTTGCGCTCTACGGACAACACCGAGGGTCTGCAGGATGGCATCTACATCGTGGGCGGCAAGAAGACATTGCTAAAGAAATAACGCTCCGTAAGCATATACATTATTATATATTACAACAAACCTAAAAACATTATGTTATCAAATATCAAACAGCGCCTCGTGCTCATGCTCTCGCTGGTGTGCCTCCTCGCAGGCGGCACGCTCTCGGTGCAGGCACGCCAGTCGCTACTCACCAACTATACGCCTGACGGCAAGTCGTTCAGCTACGAGACGGCGATAAACTTCCAGAAGCAGAGTTTCAAGGCTGTGCTCGACCTCAGCACCTGCGACGACTCGAAAGCGAACGAGAACATCCTCTCTATCGGCGACGACCTGCAGGGCGCAACTGGATGGGGCGGCGTAAACGTAATACATCTGTTCTACACAAAGAGCAATAATAATTTGGAACTCGACTGCTTCGACCCAAGAAGCAGAACTCATTATGAAGTATTGAAAGACATCTCTGGCGAACTCACCATCGAGCTAAAGTCTGACGGTCTGTACATCAACGGCGTACAGCGTTGCGACGCTTCTGCTGTGAGCAACATCCTCGCCATGTCGTCTATCCTCTACGGCAGCACGCAGGGCAACACACGCTCGTGGGCTACGTACAAGGAGATTTCGCTCGAAGACGTGGAAGGCGGCTCAACCGGCGGCGGTGGCACTACAAACCCCACCGAGCGCAAGTTCGACGCTTCGTGGATTCAGAACCAACAGAAGGTAGGCGATTGGAAGGAGGATGCTCACGCTACGTTCATACCCTACGCATCGGTAGAGGCGATGAAGAGCGACGCTGCGTTCAACGAGCCGTGGCTCACTCCGCAGAACGCTGAGACACAGCTGCTCAACGGCGAGTGGAAGTTCAAGTTCGTACCCGGAACACAGAATGGTCCTGGCGAAAGCGAGTTCTTCGCTGCCGACTACGACGACTCTGCTTGGGACAACATCCGCGTGCCGCTCTCTTGGGAGATGGCTGGCTACGGCAAACCGGTATATACAAACGTGGGCTATCCGTTCCAGAACAATCCGCCGAACGCCAACGTGGGCTACACCTACTACGGTGTGGAGGACCACAACGCTATCGGCTTCTACCGCCGCTCGTTCAACGTGCCCGAATCGTGGAACGGCAAGCGTCTCTTCGTCCACTTCGACGGCGTGTACAGTGCTGCCGTGGTATGGGTGAACGGCAAGTACGTGGGCTACTCGCAGGACTCTAACACCGATGCCGAATTCGACATCACCGACTTCGCCAAGGTGGGCGACAACCAGCTTTCGGTGCGCGTCTACCGCTGGTGCGACGGTTCTTATCTCGAAGGTCAGGACATGTGGCACCTCTCGGGCATTCACCGCGACGTGTATCTCGTGGCTACTCCAAAGGTGTTCGTAGCCGACCATTATATCACAGCGCCCAACCTCAGCGAGGACGCTACAAGCGGCACGCTGAAGGTGGCACTGAAGGTGGACAACCGCGACGGCGTGGAGGCTGCGAAGAAGTTCCTCGTTGAACTGCTCGACCATGAGGGCAAGACCGTCGGCTCGGCTACTGCCGAATACAGCGGCACTGACACCAAGACCGTGGACGCTACTATCAGCCAGCTCAGCGGTCTGCACGCATGGAGCGCCGAAGACCCGTATCTCTACAGTGTCGTTGTTAAGCAGCAGACTGCCGACGGCACAGACGAGATGGTATTCTCAACAAAGTACGGTTTCCGCAATATTGAGCAGAAGGGCAACCTCGTCTACATCAACGGCAAGCGCGTGTTCTTCAAGGGTGTGAACACTCAGGACGCTCACCCCGAGTACGGACGCGCCATCGACATGGAGACTATGCTGCGCGACGTGGAGATGATGAAGCAGGCTAACGTGAACACGGTGCGCACATCTCACTACCCTCGCCAGCCGAAGATGTACGCCATGTTCGATGCCTACGGTCTGTACACCATGGACGAGGCTAACGTGGAGTGCCACTTCAACCAGAACCTCGCCTCTAACTCTACATGGCGCACAGCCATCGACGACCGCGAAGTGCGCATGGTGATGCGCGACCGCAACCACCCGAGCGTTATCTTCTGGTCGCTGGGCAACGAGTCGGGCGGCGCAAGCAACTTCTCTTCGAGCATCAGCAAGATTCGCCAGCTCGACAACCGCCTCATCCACTACGAGGGCAACATGAGCTACTCTGACCTCGGCTCTTCAATGTACCCGACAGTACAGAATGTGAAGAACAGCAGCAACGGATATGCCGGCAAGCCTTACTTCATCTGCGAGTATGCACACGCGATGGGTCAGGCTGTGGGCAACCTGCAGGAGTACTGGGACGTTATCGAGGCAAGCAACGGCATCCTCGGTGGCTGCATCTGGGACTGGGTTGACCAGAGCTTCTACGACCCGGCACGCCTCGTGAATGGCGAGCGCAAGAGCAAGAACGGCTTCAACTACTGGGTATCGGGCTACGACTACAACTCTACCGGTGGCGTGGGCGTAGGCTTCCAGGGCAACTTCGTAAACAACGGACTCATCACCCCCGACCGCGCATGGACGGGCAAGCTCACTGAGGTGAAGCGCGTATATCAGAACGCTGCGTTCACAGCCTTCGAGGGCGGCAAGGTGACACTGAAGAACAAGAACTCGTTCGTCGACCTTGAGATGTACGACCTCGTCTATCAGGTGCTGCGCGACGGACGCATCGTCGAGGAGGGCAAGGCTGAAATGCCGGCTATCGCTGCCGGTACAGAGGCTTCTATCGATATTCCGTACACCACAAGCGTCACTGACGATGCTGAGTATCTGCTCAACCTCTCGCTGCGCCTCAAAGAGGCTACGCTGTGGGCAGAGCAGGGCTACGCCGTAGCAGAACAGCAGTTCGAGATTGGCAAACGCCCGACGCTCGCCGCTCACAAGGCTGACATGGAAAACAACTCGGCACTCACCATAGAGGGTCAGACCGTCAAAGGCAAGACAGCCGACGGCGAGTTCGAGATCAAGTTCAACAACGGCAAGATGCAGTCGTGGACATACAACGGCAAGGCACTCATCGCCGAGGGTCCCGACTTCAACAGCTACCGCAAGGTGGACAACGACCGCAACTTCCGCCCGACGTTCAGCAACTCTGCCAGCGTCAGCGTGACCGGTGCGCTCGCCAAGAGCGGCGACAACGCTACACTGTCGGTGAAGGGCAGAGCCAACGCCTGCCAGTACACCATCGACTACACGTTCTATCCCGACGGCGTGGTCGACATGAAGACAACCTTCTCGCCAAGCGGTTCATTGGCACGCATGGGTCTGGGTATGCAGTTCGCTGCAGGCTTCGAGGACGTAGAGTACTACGCACGTGGTCCGTGGTCTAACTATGCCGACCGCAAGACCGGCTCAATGCTCGGCCGCTATCAGACTACGGTAGACGACATGGTCGACGAGATGATCCACCCACAGACCTATGGTGACCATCAGGATATGCGCTCGCTCACGCTGCGCAACAACAGCGAACTCGGCAAGCCGCTCACCCTGAACATCGAGACAGAGGGTCAGGCAGCCTTCTCGCTCGGCCACTACGACGAGACACGCTGGTGCACATGGGGCGACTCGATGTGGAACTCGCAGCTCCACTGGTACGACCTCACTCGCGACCCGCAGATCTACGCCCACTTCGACTACGCACAGCGCGGCTTGGGCAACAACTCTTGCGGTGGCGACGGCTGCCTCTCGCAGTACGAGGTTCCGTCATGGAACTCATACACATACACCCTGCGCTTCACACCAAGCAACTAACTTAGGAGGGTATGGCATCCTGCCATACCCACGCACCCTGAAATATTCAAGAGGAGGGTGTGCATATAAACATAGAATGCACACCCTCCAACCAAATACTAATATTTTTTTTTAACTGTTCTATTATGAAAACTAAACTTTTACACCCGATTGCTCGTCTGGTACTTGCAATCTTGATGTGCCTGCCCATCTATGGTAGCCATGCATTTGCCCAAGAGGCAGAGTCGTATGCCGTGTTCGACGAAGCCACAAACACGCTGACATTCAAGCACGACACCAACAAACCCGCTGGAGCGTTTGCGCTGAATGAGGGCAAAAATGCCCCAGGTTGGTATAAATCCAATGACGATGGATCGAATGCAAATATCATCAAGAAAGTTGTCTTCGATGCTTCATTTGCTAATGCACGTCCAACAAATTGCCACTTGTGGTTCTATGGTTGTAAGAACCTTACAACCATAGAAGGCATTGAATACCTAAACACAGAAAACGTGACGAGTATGTCTCTCATGTTCAGTGGCTGTTCCGCTCTCACAACACTCAACTTATCAAATTTCGACACACAAAGTGTGACGAACATGACCGGCATGTTCAGTGACTGTCGTGCTCTCACGACACTTGATGTTTCAAACTTCAACACACAGAACGTGACGGACATGAGCTTCATGTTCTTTAACTGCTCGGCTATCACTACACTTGACATCGCAAAATTCGACACTAAGAACGTGACGGATATGAGTTTTATGTTCTGCTCCGATCCAGCTCTCACCACCATCTATGCAAGCGACAAATTCGTGACAACAGCATGTGAAGAAGACGAGAATATGTTTGCAGAGTGCACTAACCTTGTGGGTGCCGTACCTTACGACGAAAATAAGGTGGGTAAGGAAATGGCGAACTACACCACTGGCTACTTCACAGATATAGCCTCAAAAGTCGCAGAATCGTATGCCGTGTTCGACGAAGCCACGAACACGCTGACATTCAAACACGACACCAAAAAACCCGATGGAGCGTTTGCGCTGAATGAGATCGAAAATGCCCCGGGTTGGTATAAACCCAATGACGATGGATCGAATGCAAATATCATCAAGAAAGTTGTCTTCGATGCATCATTTGCCAATGCACGCCCAACGAGTTGCTGTGAATGGTTCAATGGTTGCACAGACTTAACAACCATAGAGGGTATTGAATATCTGAACACAGAGAACGTGAAGGACATGAGCGGCATGTTCTGGGGCTGTCGTGCTCTCACAACACTCGATGTATCACATTTCAACACACAAAACGTGACGAACATGAGCTACATGCTCAGTGACTGCTCGGCTCTCACTACACTTGATGTCTCACATTTAGACACACAAAACGTGACAAACATGTACTACATGTTCAGTGGCTGCTCGGCTCTCACGACACTTGATGTCTCAAACTTCAACACACAGAACGTGACGGACATGAGCGGCATGTTCAGTGACTGCTCGGCTCTCACTACACTTGATGTTTCAAACTTAAACACACAGAACGTGACGGACATGAGCTACATGTTCTTTTACTGCTCGGCTATCACTACACTTGACATCGCAAACTTCGACACTAAAAACGTGACGGACATGAGCTACATGTTCAACGACTGCTCGGCACTCAAAACACTTGATGTATCAAACTTCGATACACAAAACGTGACGGATATGAGTTGGATGTTCTATGACTGCAAAGCACTCACAACCATCTATACAAGCGATAAGTTCGTGACAACAGCATGTGAAAAAGACAAAAATATGTTTGCAGACTGCACTAACCTTGTGGGTGCCGTACCTTACGACGAAAATAAGGTAGGTAAGGAAATGGCGAACTACACCACTGGTTACTTCACAGATAAAGCAGCTACTGGTATTGATGCGCCGACGGTGTCGGACGACACGGCAGCGGAGTATTACGACCTGCAAGGTCGCCGTCTGAACGCACCACAAAAGGGTGTGAACATCGTGAAGCGTGGCAAGAAAACAACCAAGATGCTCGTGAAATAAACATCAGGGGATGCAGCGGTCTCCGCTGCACCAACCAGAAAATATTTAGGAGGGTATGGCATCCTGCCATACCCACGCAGCCAGAAAATATTCAAGAGGGAGGTGTGTCAAAACTCCCTTATTCTAAAAAAAATCACAAAGCCCTGACTTTCACAAGCCAGGGCTTTGCTATGTCTAAAAGTTGTTGTACCTTTAGACCATAGAAAAATTTAACTATGGCAAAGTTACACTTTCGTTCTTATACTACCAACCAAATGGTTCTTTTTCCGCAACGAATCGATGAAAATATTGCGGAAAACGACCCCGTTCGCATTGTTTCCGGCATTGTGGACCATCTTGACATGAGTTCTGTCAACAAATTATACAACGGTATGGGCAGGTGTCCGTACCATCCACGCATGATGCTCAAGGTCATCATCTATGCCTATATGAACAATATCTATTCATGTCGTAGGATAGAGCAATTGCTCCTGCGTGACATCCATTTCATCTGGCTGGCAGGATATGAAAAGCCGGACTTCATAACGATCAACCGTTTCCGCAACCGTCTGAAGGACGAGATCAATAACATATTCACACAGCTTGTGCTCGTTCTTGCAGAGAAGGGATTTGTGAGTCTCGACGTGGAGTATGTGGACGGTACGAAGATAGAGTCGAAGGCCAATAAGTATACGTTTGTCTGGCGTAAGACAGTAGAACGTAACCGTGCCAGGCTTATTGACAAGGTAA